>ERZ1673697.577-NODE-577-length-55370-cov-37.413179_pt1 | contig 55370 bp, 47 predicted proteins | sample MGYA00580227_ERZ1673697 | MGnify/ENA primary metagenome ERZ1673697 (study PRJEB41218, sample SAMN15661759) | gut metagenome | host: Homo sapiens | place: Canada: London | collected 2015-08-20/2019-03-30 | study: EMG produced TPA metagenomics assembly of... | reverse complement strand
CGACACGCATAAAAAGCCTCCCATTTCTCGTGTCCAAGAAATGGGAGGCAGTTCATCTTCGGTGGGCGCGGCGCCATCGTCTTTTGCATCCTGATCATCGGGCTGTGCCTCGATTTCCGGCTCATCCTGCACATCAACGCTCGAATCGTCAAACGCAACATCGTCAAGCGAAATCCGGTCTAGGCTCTCCAGGGCCTCGGCACACGCTTCTGCATCTTGGGCCGCATCCTCTTGGCCCATCGTCTCATCTTTCATATATCCCCCAAGCTCAATATCGGGACAACACTGTACCCAAAAACGGGACCCCATAGAGCCGCCGCATGATTTGAAACCCGATTTTATATGTGCGCGTGTTTTTGAATAGAGACGCAATGACAAAAGCCCCCGGAAAGCGAGTGAAACGCTTTCCGGGGGCTCTGCGAGACACTGGATTGAAAATCTGGCAGGCGGGCCTATGCCCAAGTGCCAACAGCGACCAGCGCGTTACTCGGCGTGTGCGTAATCAACCTTGGCGCGGCGAGCGGTGGCCTTCTCCCAATCGCTGGTGCCCTCAAAGACATCCTGCTTGTAGGGGTTGCGGCCGAGCTTCTTGGCGCGGTAGGCGATGTAGATGATCGCGGCGATGTTGGCGACCAGCGCGGCGATCGAGACCGCGGTAGCGGCGCCGGGGTCGAGCGTGGAGTGGGTCACAAAGATGGACTCCTCCTGGAAGAACGGGAACACCTGGGCAAACATGCACCAAATGGCCAGCGTAAAGGCGCGGTTCTGAATCCAGCCGCCCTTGTTCCAGATAAAGGCGGCGACGGTGGGCGCCAGCAGCAGCGCAAAGCCGCAGAACCAGGAGTGGGTGGGCAGGCAGTTGTAGGTGTAGCAGAAGTTCCAGATATCGTAGGCGATGATGTAGACCCAGGTCATATCGGGCCACAGCATGTCGGTCTGATCCTCGGAGGCGTAGACGCTCCACCAACCGGTCATGCAGAAGATGTTGATGATACCGGCGATGCCGTTGAACACGTTGTTCCAGCCGGCAAGCTGCGTGGCACCCTCGGAGGTGACCCAGGTGGACTGGCCCAGGACAAAGAAATGATAGGCGCTCTCGAAGTCGGACACGACGGCGATCATGATGTTGATGGCGACGATTACAAACGGCCATGCACGGAACCAATGCGCCTTGCCGATCTTGCCCCACTGGTACTTAATGGCAATGAAGCCCCAGCAACCGGCCAGCGCCGCGTACACCTTGGCGTAGTGGAACCAGCTGTTCTGGTACACGTGGGTGGGGTTGGTGAGCGCCCACTCGGCACCCTGCGAAACGCCCACGGCGATGGCGACGCAGTAGATGGTCATGGCCAGCGGAGCCACGCCAAAGATGATTGCCGCGCCCAGCTTGGTGCGGCGGCCGACCTCGTTGAGCACGATCAGGCCAATAAAGACCATGGCCCAGCCAGCCCAGTGGATAAGGGTATCGCTACCCCAAACGTCGAACAGCATGCTGCTCTCCTTTCACACGCCCGCGGCCCCTCTTCTGATCGCGGGCAGTTTGGCCAAATGTCGTCAGTTCTGGGGCTTGCGCTCCGGATACTTGGCGGTATAGCCCTCGATGTGGAGTGTCGAGGCGATGATTTCCTTGACCGTCTCGTCGGGCACATCGGGGTGCGTGCGGATATACATCAACAACCCCATGATGAGGGTGTAGAACGTCTCGTAGACATGGTCGATGCGTAGCTCATGATGGGCGACAAAATCCACCACGGTGGTGTCGCAGATATACTGCGCCACGCGCTGGACCACGTTGTGCAAAAAGCCGCCGTAGAGCGCGCCGCTGCTCGAGGTGAGCGTGCTTGGCAGCTCGTGGCCGCTCACGACCAGGTGCTTAAAGAGCGGGGCGACGGTGTCGAGTGCGCCTTCGATGTCGCCAACTGTGCGGCTGGCGTTCCACTGCTCGAGCTCGGCGATAAAACCGTCGATCGCTTCGTCCATCACGGCGGTGACGGCGGCGTCCATATCGGCGAAGTAGTGGTAGAACAGCGAGCGCGTGCAGCCGGCTCGCTTGGTCACGGCCGATACCGAAAGATGGGACACGCCCAGCTCGGAACTCACGGTGCGCACGGCATCGAGGATCTCGCGACGGCGTTCGTCGCCCGTCAAACGCTTTGCCGTGCTGTCGGGCGCGGGGACGGCGTCGGCCACAGAGGTGTTCGCTGCGTTACTGCTCATGCGCTTGCCGCCTTTCATCCGTTTGAGCCTGACCGTTCGCCTAACAGTCTTGAATATTGTTGACGGTTCGTCAATACTGTTTTTGACACAATGTCAACAATAACGGGTGAACGGCGTGGGGGCATGTCGAGCCCGTAAAAAGAGGGGCGCTGCGTGCCTGCCAGGCTGCGGCAAGAGAAGGGACGACTATGATTCTCAACGGACCGGGGATTAGCTACACCGAGCCCGATATCGGTGCGGAGTTTGTGCCGCCGCTGCCGGAGCATCCGCGCGAGGCTATCGTCAAACTGTGCGAGCACTGCACCAACCGCCTGCTGCATCGCGACGAGCTGCTGGGCTACGAGTACTGGTCGTTTGCCGAGGCCGCGACTGACGAGCAGGCCGAAGTGCTCTGCAAGATGAAGATGCGCCGTCCCTATACGCTGCCCGAGATGGTCAAGCTCACCGGCATGCCCGAGGCCGATATCGAGAAGATGCTCGACGACATGAGCTACACGGGCCTGCTCGAGTACAACTGGGAAAACCCCGAGCGCGCCAAGCAGTGGGTGCTGCCCATGCTGGTGCCGGGTTCTGCCGAGTTCCTCAACATGCGTGTGAGCCAGCTCGAGGAGCATCCGGTCTATGCTAAGTTCTTTGAACAGGCATCCAAGGGGCCGCTGTCCAAGGCTACGCCGATGGTGCCGCCCGGAGGCGCCGGTATCGGCATGCACGTCATTCCGGTCGAAAAGGCCATCGACGCCGCGAGCACCTCGGTGCCTATTGAGCATATCGAGCATTGGCTCGACAAATACGAGGGTAAGTATGCCGCCAGCACCTGCAGCTGCCGCGCGAGCCGTCGCGTGATGGGGGAGGGTTGCGCCGACGACCTGGCCGATTGGTGCATCGCCGTGGGCGATATGGCCGACTACGTGGTCGAGACCGACCGCGGCCATTACGTGACGCGCGACGAGGTTTACGATATCCTGCGCCAGGCCGAGGACAACGGCTTTGTGCACCAGATTACCAACATCGACGGCGAGAACAAGATCTTCGCCATCTGTAACTGCAACGTCAACGTGTGTTATGCCCTGCGCACCTCGCAGCTGTTCAACACGCCCAACCTGTCGCGCTCGGCCTATGTCGCCAAGGTCGAGAAGGACAAGTGCGTGGCCTGTGGCCGCTGCGTTGAGGTGTGCCCGGCCGGCGCTGCCAAGCTGGGCCAGAAGCTCTGCAGCAAAAAGGCCGGTGGACAGGTGCCCGAGTATCCGCGCCAGGAGCTGCCCGATGCCACCAAGTGGGACCACACCAAGTGGTCGCCCAACTACCGCAACGACAACCGCATCGAGACGCATGAGTCCGGTACCGCGCCCTGCAAGACGGCCTGCCCCGCGCACGTTGCCGTTCAGGGCTATCTGAAGCTCGCGGCTCAGGGCCGCTATGACGAGGCACTGGCGCTCATTAAGCGCGAGAACCCGCTGCCCGCTATCTGCGGCCGCGTGTGCAACCGTCGTTGCGAGGACGCCTGCACCCGCGGTCGCGTGGATGCCGCCGTGGCTATCGACGAGGTCAAGAAGTTTATCGCCCAGCGCGATCTTGATGCCGCGACCCGCTATGTCCCGCCCGTGGTAACACCGACGCGCGCCGGCGGCTTCGACCAGAAGATCGCCATTATCGGTGCCGGTCCGGCAGGTCTGTCCTGTGCCTTCTATCTGGCCGAGAAGGGCTACAAGCCCGTCGTGTTCGAGAAAAACGAGCGCCCGGGCGGCATGCTCACCTACGGTATTCCCAGCTTTAAGCTGCAGAAGGATGTTATCGAGGCCGAGGTCGAGGTCATTCGCCTGATGGGTGCCGAGTTCCGCTATGGCGTGGAAGTCGGTCGCGACGTGACGCTCGACGAGCTGCGCGCGCAGGGCTTTAAGGCCTTCTACGTGGCTATTGGCTGCCAGGGCGGCCGCCTCGCCGGTATTCCGGGTGAGGATGCCGAGGACGTGACCGTGGCCGTCGACTTTTTGCGCGAGGTCAACAGTGGCAAGATCGACGCGCTGCCCGGCCGCACCATCGTGGTGGGCGGCGGCAACGTGGCTATCGACGTCGCGCGCAACGCCTGCCGTCTGGGCTCCGAGCACGTTGAGATGTTCTGCCTGGAGAGCGAGGCCCAGATGCCCGCCAGCGAGGAGGAGCGTCGCGAGGCCGTTGAGGACGGCGCCCACATCAGCTGCGGCTGGGGTCCCAAGGAGGTTCACCTGGACGAGACCGGTCGTGTGTGCGGTATCACCTTCAAGCGCTGCACGCGTGTCTTTGACGACGAGGGCCGTTTTGCGCCCGAGTACGACGAGAACGATCTGCGCCGTGTCGATGCCGACCGTGTCGTCATGTCGATTGGCCAGTCCATTGTGTGGGGCGACTTGCTAGCTGGCTCCAAGGTGGAGCTCGGCCGCGGCCAGGGTGCCCTTGCCGATCCTCAGACCTATCAGACCGCCGAGCCCGACATCTTTGTAGGCGGCGACGTCTACACCGGTCCTAGCTTTGCCATCGACGCCATTGCCGCCGGCCACGAGGCCGCCGTGTCCATCCATCGCTTTGTGCAGCCGGGCTCCACGCTCACCATCGGCCGCAACCAGCGCCACTACACCGCGCTCGACCGCGACGATGTCGTGATCGAGAGCTATGACAACGCGAGCCGCGAGGTGGCACATGTCGACCGCGACCGCGAGAAGGCTGCACCCTTTAGCGAGTACGTCGAGACCTTTACCGAGGAGCAGGTGCGCGCCGAGACCGCCCGCTGCCTGGGCTGCGGTGCCTCAATCGTCGATCCCAACAAGTGCATCGGCTGCGGTCTGTGCACCACCAAGTGCGCGTTCGATGCCATCCACCTGGATCGCGATCGCCCCGAGTGCTCCACGATGGTCAAATACGAGCAAAAGCTCCCAAGCCTGGGCAAGTACGCATTGAAGCGTGCAATTAAGATCAAATTTGGGAAGAAGTAAAAGAACCTGACAAGTCAGTGAGCGGCGCAGAGCGTCGCTCACTGACGTTTGGCTGACATCGCACTAACCGTTGTTGAAAGGTTTCTACCTTGCATGAATTGGGAATCGTCTATCACATCATTCGCGATGTCGAGAACGTGGCGCGCGCCAATGGCGTGAGTCGCGTTTCGAGCGTCACGCTGCTGTTGGGCGAGGTCTCGGGCGTCGTTCCCGACTTGCTGCTCGACGCTTGGCGCTGGGCGGCAGATAAAAAGCCCATCACGCAGGGCGCGGAGCTTATTGTGGAGCCCGTCGAGGCCGTGACGCATTGCGAGGCATGCGGCCGCGACTACGCGACGGTCGAGCACGGCAAGACCTGCCCCCATTGCGGCAGCGGCGAGACATACCTGCTGCAGGGCCAGGAGGTCATGATTAAGCAGATCGAGACCCCCGACGAGGACCCGGCAGGCGCTGTCCCCGATGACCCCTCCGACGCCCCCGATGCCGTCGACGCCGCCAGCCCCCTCCACATCGTCTAACCCCTAGTCGTTGGGGACGTCACCAACGACTACTTGCGCTAGAATATAAGTCACGAAAATAGTCAAGTCATGTCTGTTTAAACAAAATAGCAGTAGTACAAGTACATTCGCACTTGCTTAAAATCGTTATTAATGAACAGCCTGCTTGTATCTGTAAAGTACATGGCTTGATGAGTGACGCTTTGGCGGGTAATGAGTCGAAAAGCAGCAACGTAATCAATTTGTAACAAACTTAGACGTTTAAACAAATAATGCAACCTTTTACGAATTTAGCTATAATTCTACAAACCAAACAGGTATACTCCTTTCATGTCGTGTAGGAATTACGTAGACAAAAAGGAGGTTATGTGATGGTAAGTATTGTTCTTGCTAGCCACGGGGACTTGGCAGCTGGAATCAAGCAGACGGGCTCGATGGTCTTTGGCGATCAGCCGTCTGTTGCCGTGGTCTCGCTCGAGCCGAGCATGGGCCCCGACGACTTCCGTGCCAAGGTCGAGGAAGCAATCGCTTCCTTCGAAGACCAGGAGCAGGTGCTCTTCCTCGTTGATCTGTGGGGCGGCACGCCGTTCAACCAGATCAGCGGGCTCATCGAGGGCCACGATTCCTGGGCTATCGTCACCGGTGTCAACCTGCCTATGCTCATCGAGGCATATTCGCAGCGCTTTGACGCAAAGAACACTGCACATGCGATCGCAAAACATCTCGTGACTGAGGCTAAGGCTGGCGTGCGCGTCAAGCCCGAGTCTCTGGAGCCCGAGGAGAAGAAGCCGGCTGCGGCCGCCGCTGCTCCTGCAGGCGCCATCCCCCCGGGAACGGTCATCGGCGATGGGCACATCAAGATCGCCCACGTCCGTATCGACACCCGTCTGCTTCATGGCCAGGTGGCCACCACGTGGACCAAGCAGATCAACCCCAACCGCATCATCGTGGTTTCCGACGGCGTTGCTCACGACGAGCTCCGCAAGACCATGATCGAGCAGGCTGCCCCTCCGGGAGTCCATGCCAACGTCGTTCCCATCAAGAAGATGGCCGAGGTCGTCAAGGACACGCGCTTTGGTGGCACCAAGGCCATGCTGCTCTTCGAGAACCCGCAGGATCTGCTCAAGGCCATCGAGGCCGGCGTCGACATCAAGGAAGTCAACATCGGTTCCATGGCTCACTCCAAGGGCAAGGTCGTCGTCACCAACGCCGTCGCTATGGGCGATGACGACGTCAAGACTCTCGAGGCCCTCAAGGCCAAGGGCGTCAAGTTCGAGGTCCGCAAGGTTCCTTCGGATTCCTCCGAGGATCTCGACGCCATGTTGAAGAAAGCTAAGGCCGAACTGGCCGCTCAAGCATAGTAAAGGAGGGTCCGATACATGTCTGCAATCACTATTCTGCTTGTTGCGATTGTCGCGTTGCTTGCCGGTATGGAAGGCATTCTGGATGAGTTCCAGTTCCATCAGCCGCTCGTGGCATGCACGCTTATCGGTCTCGTAACCGGTCACCTTCAGGAGGGTATCCTCCTGGGCGGTTCGCTCCAGATGATGGCCCTTGGCTGGGCTAACGTCGGCGCCGCTGTCGCGCCTGACGCCGCTCTGGCCTCGGTCGCTTCTTCGATCATCATGGTGCTCGCCCTCAACGGTGGCGCCACCGATTCGGCCAAGGCCGTTACCACCGCTATCGCCGTCGCCGTCCCGCTGTCGGTCGCTGGTCTGTTCCTGACCATGATCTGCCGTACCATTGCTACCGCTATCGCTCACGCCATGGACGGTTGCGCCGAGAAGGGCGACTTCTCCGGCATCGAGCGCTGGCAGTATGCTGCCATCCTCATGCAGGGCCTTCGTATCGCCATCCCGGCAGTGCTTCTGTGCGTCATCCCGGCCGAGGCCGTTACCAACGCGCTTAACGCTATGCCCGACTGGCTGTCCGGCGGCATGGCTGTCGGCGGCGGCATGGTCGCTTCCGTCGGTTACGCCATGGTCATCAACATGATGGCCACCAAGGAGACCTGGCCGTTCTTCGTCCTCGGCTTTGTCCTTGCTGCCATCCCTCAGCTCACGCTGATCGCCCTTGGTCTCATCGGCATCTCCCTTGCCCTCATCTACCTTGGCCTTAAGGATCTGGCCAAGCAGGGTGGCGGCATGGGCGGTGGCTCCGGCGACCCGCTCGGCGACATTCTGAACGATTACGAGTAGGAGGGGAGTGATACATATGGCAGAGAACAAGATTCAGCTCACCAAGGCTGACCGCAAGAAGGTTTGCTTCCGTCATCAGTTCCTTCAGGGCTCGTGGAACTACGAGCGTATGCAGAACGGCGGCTGGTGCTTCGCAATGATCCCTGCGATCAAGAAGCTCTACACCAGCAAGGATGACCAGATTGCCGCTCTTAAGCGCCACCTGGAGTTCTATAACACCCACCCCTATGTTTCCGCCCCCGTCATTGGCGTTACCCTCGCTCTCGAGGAGGAGCGCGCCAACGGTGCCCCGATTGACGACGTCGCCATTCAGGGCGTCAAGGTCGGTATGATGGGCCCGCTCGCCGGCGTCGGCGACCCCGTCTTCTGGTTCACCCTTCGCCCGATTCTGGGCGCTCTGGGCGCTTCCCTGGCCATGTCCGGCAGCATCGTCGGTCCGCTGCTGTTCTTCTTCGCGTGGAACATCATCCGTTACGCTTTCCTGTGGTACACGCAGGAGTTTGGCTACAAGGTCGGCTCCTCCATCGCCAAGGACCTCTCCGGTGGTCTGATGGGCAAGGTCACCGAGGGCGCTTCCATCCTGGGTATGTTCATCATCGGCGCCCTGGTCGAGCGCTGGGTGTCCATTTCCTTCACCCCGATCGTCTCCACGGTCAAGCAGTCTGCTGGCGCCTTTATCGACTGGGCTAGCCTGCCCTCCGGTTCCGAGGGTATCAAGGAAGCGCTGACGATGTACAACTCCGTCGGTGCTACCGCCCTTGATCAGATGAAGGTCACCACGCTTCAGGCCAACCTCGATCAGCTCATCCCCGGCCTTGCCGCCGTGTGCCTGACCCTGCTGGTCTGCAAGCTCCTCAAGAAGAAGGTCAGCCCGATCGTCATCATCCTGGCTCTCTTCGCCGTCGGCATCATCGGTCGCTTCTGCGGCTTCATGTAAGCACGCTTCGGCTTAAGACCGAGAATTGCTAGGCAAGGGCTTTTGAGCCATTGAAACGGACCGCACTCGGTGGGTACACTGGATGCGGTCCGATTGTTTTATTTGGAGGGCGAGGCGCGCATGGCGCAATCTCAGAACAGCACGGTCGATCTGGCAACGCCGGCAACCTGCCTGATGGGGCTTACCAGCCACGGTAACGTGATGGTGGGCAATAAGGCGTTCGAGTATTACAACGAGCGCAATCCCGAGGATTATATTCAAATCCCGTGGGACGAGGTCGACTATATTGCCGCCGAGGTTTTACGCGGCACCAAGAAGATCACGCGTTTTGCCATCTTCACCAAGGACAACGGTCACTTTACGTTTTCGACGCGCGACGACAAAGAGACGTTGCGCGCGGTCCGCAAGTACGTCGACGAGGATAAGCTTGTGCGTTCGCCCGACTTTATCGATGTGACGGCCAAGGGCGCCAAGAGCATCCCCTCCGTTATCAAAAACCTCTTCCACAAAGGCAACTAGCTCCTCATAAGTTGCGGTGAAATAGTTCCTAAATACGGATCTAGATGCTTCGGACAGGAACTAATCCACCGCAACTTCGAAGTCTAGTCATGTGACGTATGGCTATGCAGTAAATCTGCTACACTAGTACAACATGCCTCCGTAGCTCAGGGGATAGAGCACCGCTCTCCTAAAGCGGGTGTCGACGGTTCGAATCCGCCCGGGGGCACCAGGAAAATCGCAGGTCAGACGGTATAAATCGTCTGACCTGTTTCTGTATGGATAGGGGTTAAACTCCCCTGAGGGGTGAAAAAGGGGTGAAAGTTCATTCTATGGGTGAAAACATCGCGACTTCATATTTCACCTCAGAGTTTCAACCTCAGGGCCGGTTTTCAACTCTTTCCACAGCCTACGGGTTGGATGTGGGACCCTCCGGCTATGGAAAGCGTTGAAAACCTAGGTTGTCGTTGCCGTAGGGCGAGCCAGTTTCCGGCAGCCTTTGATATCTTTTGATTGCTATTGAAGCCCCGTTGGACATTAGACGACGTTGGAAGTCTGTTCTTTCGTTCTAATTCGATTTGCACTCTGTCTTATTTGACAAAGAGGTCAGAGTTGAAGAACTCCTTCAGGGAAACGCCGAGGCCCCTCGCTATGCGGTCGATATTCTCAATAGACACGTTTCGCTTGCCCGTCTCGACTTCGGCGAAATAGGTGCGGGACATCTCGATGGAATATGCGAAGGCCTCTTGACTCATGCCAAGCTCAGCCCTCAATTCTTTAATGCGAAGCCCCACGCGCATCTTGGGGTCAAGCTCAGTCATCGGCACCTCCTATCCATCGGTGTCAATGATTCAAGCCAACCCTATATAAGTCACACCTATATAAGTGACAATTTGAAATACAATGCAAATACTGAAGTATCGCAATCAGGAAGGAGCCATGGTGGTTACGGAGATTCCGAAGGTGACGGACGATATGGTCTCCGGGGATGCAGTGGAAAAAGAAGAGGGGAAGCCGCTCGTGCTCTTCGGGCGCGAGTTCTCCCGTAAGCAGGTCTGCGTGGCTGGTGCGGGAATCCTCTGTGCGGCGCTTCTCATCGGCGGCGGGGCTTACGCCATTTCACATGCCAGTTGGACGGGAGATTCCAATGCCCCTGCGGTGTCCCAGTCAAAGGACGAGGAGAAGCAGGACATGGTACTTACCCTTGAGGTAAAGGCTGACGGCTGGGATGCGGACACTTCCACGCCCGTTATCGCCCATATAGAGGATGCGGACGGGAAGGTGGACTTCTACACCGCCATCGCCGCGAACAAGCAGGTGACCGTGAAGGTCAGCAAGTCCGGCACCTACACCGTCACCCTCATCCCGCCGGTGAACGCCGACGGCTCTACCTATAAGGCCGCGTCCAGTAAGGTCAAGGCCGGGAAAGATGACAAGAAAACGAACGGTACCGTCATCACGCTCGAAAAGGTGGATGCGGACAAGGTGACGAAAGATGACCTGACGGCCATTGCCAAGGATGTTGCGGAAGCCGTGAGGATGGGAGATTCAACGCTGACCGGAGAGCGCGGCGTGAAGGTGATTAACATCTTCCAGACCAATATCAGCAGCAATCCGAACGCCGATACGGATGCCGTCGAGAAGGAGACCGGGAAGGCCGAGGAGACGGCCAAGGAGGACAAGTCCGATGCGAAGACACCGGAGACCTCCGACAACAAGAAGAACGATTCCGGTTCCAAGAACGACAGCGGAAACAACGGCTCTGGAAATAAGTCGGGCAGCAAGCCGAGCGGAGGTAGCGGAAACTCCGGCTCCGGTTCCAGCTCGGGCGGCTCATCAAAGAAGGATGACACCACGGCGCACCAGCACAACTGGGTTGCCCAGACCAAGACCGTCCATCACGACGCTCAGTACAAGACCGTCCACCACGATGCGGTGACCCATCAGGTGTGGCATGACGCAGTGACGGAGGAACACTATATCTGCAACCAGTGCGGTGCGGATATCACGTCTGACCCTTGGGGGCATATTAACAACTCTCTTATGAATGGTGGTAATTGCGGAAGCTATCACTCTACCTATGTGACTGTAAAGCAGGGGTATTATGAAACCGTGACCGACCAAGCGGCCTATGACGAGCAGGTGCAGGTGAGCGCGGCATGGGACGAGACCGTGACCACTGGATATAAGTGCTCTTCCTGCGGTGCCACGAAGTAACTTGAAAGAGCAAGGCAATCGTCTATTTCAGGCAAGGAAAGCCCCGACCAAATGGCCGGGGCTTTTTCTAATGCTCATCGATCGGCCTTGCGGCCGATGGGTCCCGCTTACGGGCGGGACCCCCGCGACGCACGGCGTCGCTCTCGCTGCGCCTCCCTGGCAACGCTCCCCAGGGTCGCGTTTCGTCCGCCTCCGCTCACACCGGCCCCGCCCGCCGAACGGCTGCGCTCGATGGCTTCCAGAAGTCGCCATCGCTCCGCCGTGGTCGCCGAGCGGGGCCTCTCGCGCCGGGTCACCGAGCGCCATCGTGCGACGCTCCCCATGGGTCGCGTCTCCTCGGCGTCGGCTCAACCGGCGCTCACCTGCCCGGGCTCGCATTGCTTTGGCAACTGGCTCGCTCCGTGCAGGCAAGATATGGATTCCGTTGCACGGAATCATCTTGCCGCCTGCGGCGGAGGGCGAACCGCTCCGAAGTCGCTCCCGCCAATAATAAGCTGGGACGCTTGTTGCGTCCCGGCCCAAGCGCTCAGTCACCTCGCCCGTTCTGGTTCTCCCACGACTTGCGCTCAAGTTCCCAGAACGCCCTCATCGCCGTCGCTATCCCGCGCAGCGTGAAGCGGACGACGAGGCCGGTTGAGCGGTCGACCGCGAAGCCGAGCCTGCCGCCGTTGACCTTCCGCACGGCCCCGAGGGCCTTCGAGAAGAAGCGGTACTGGAGGCTCCCGCCCTTCGACCTCGCGAGCTCGATGCCGTCTCGCCTGAGCCGCCGGTCGAGCTCGGCCATGCGGTCGGGGCAGTCCCTCATTCGTCCGACCTCCTCGACGCGACGGGCGACCGCCACACGGACGCGGGCGTTCTCGGAGCGCTCGGCCTGCCCCTTGCGGGCCATGTCGCGTTCCTCCCTGCCCGGCTGTCTCGCGTGGACGCGCGAGTTGGCCTTGCCGCGCTCAAGCTGCCTGAGCCCATACTTCTTGTCCAAGGCGCGGACGGTCTTCACCCTCGCGGTTGCGGCCTTGCGTGCGGGACCCTCGTCGAGCCTCCTGCCCGTCTCAAGGTCGCTGCGGTTGATGCCGAGGTGCACGGCATAGCGGTCGGTGCCGTCCGCGCGGCAGCGCTCGCGGTGAAGCACCATCACGACCTCCTGGTTCGGATAGCGCTCGGCCACATAGGCCCGAGCGTATTTCATGCACATTTCAGGCGTCATCTTTCCGCCGTTGAGGTCGCACTCGTCGGGGAGGAAACCGAGTATCTGGTGCTGCATGTAGGTACACTTGGCCCCCGCCTTCCCTGGCCTGTCGTGGCCCATGGCCCTCCTCGTGTCCGTCATTTCCTGGAACCAGCGGTCTTCGTCGATGATGTTCTGGGTGTCGTGCGCGAGTGCCTTGTCCCTGTCCCATGAGAGGTAGTCCCTGAGCCGGGAGAGGTGCCCCTCGCTGCAAACGCTCGTCTGCTTGATTGCCGTCATGGGCCCTCCCTAGTCGAGCAAGAGGCCGCTGAACTTGCCGGTCGGCTCGGCCTTCGCCTTCTTCTTCGGCTCGGGCCATTCGAGGCACCAGGGGATGACGCGCTCGCCCATCTTCCCGGCTGCGGCCTCGTCCAGCCGCCTCTGATAAGCGCGGCGCTTCTCCGTCTCGTGCTCCGGAGTCCCGAGGTCGAAGTGCTCCTTCGTGGGTGTCTTAGTGCAATCGGTGACGGGTGAGCGGAAGACCCCGGCTCGCTCGGTGGGCATTCCGTTGTCCGCGTGTTTCACGACGACTATCCCGTCCCGGTCCGGGGCCATGTCGCGCCACTCCCATGCGTGCACCACATCGTCGGCGCTCTCGCTGTAGGAGGTCGAGGCCGACGAGCCCGACGCCGCCTTGCTGCTGCTCGTGCCCTGCGTGTGGCGGGTGGTCTTGCCTATGAGCTCGGTGAAGTACCGGCGGTCCTCCTCCTCGGCGAGCTTCATGGCGACCTTGACGCCGCAGTTCGCGAGAATTTTCCTGCGCCCGTCTCGCTCACCGTATTTATTAAGCTGGGATATATCTTGCGTTGCCCCCGTCCAGTAAATCTGGAACGCCCTTCCAAGTGAAAGGAGGGCGGGCAGGCACTCGACGCGGGGGAGGTTGCCCCACTCGTCGCCGAGTATCTGCACGGGGCGGGGGAGCCTGCCGCCGTTGGAGTCGGCGGCGGCCTGGACGGACGCCCAGAGCTGCGAGAGGAATATCGCCGCTATGCAGTTGTAGGGCGAGCCCTCGTCGAGCACGTGGAGGAACACGGCGCTCTTGTTCTCAAGGACCGAACGCGGGTCGATGTCGGACCCGGACGTCATCCATGCGACCGGGGCTGACGAGAACGGGCGGAGCGCCACCTTGAGCGTCGAGAGGATACTCCTGAGCTCGTTGCCGCCCGAGGAGACGAACTGCGAGGCCCTGTTCTTCGCGGGGTGCCCGCTCGGCAGGGCGCGAAAGACGGACTTCAATGGTTCGGCCGGGTCGTCGCTCTCGGCCTCGGTGCCGCGGTCCAGCACCTCGCAGACGGTCGCCAGGTGCTTGGACTCCTCGGGGCACTTGTCGGACATGGAGACCAGCAGGACGAGGGCGGACAGGAGCCCCCGCGCGGACGCGGTCCAGTGCGAGCCCTTGCCCTTCTCGTCGTCCTGCACCACGAGCTCAGCGATGGCGTCTGCCGCCTGCTCGGCCTCCTGGTCCCGGCCCTCGGCGAGGAGGTCGAGCACCTGCCTGAGCGGGTTGAACCTCTGGCCGCGATAGGGATGCTGCGTGTCGAGCAGGAGGACGCGGTAGCCGCGACGGGCCAGCTCGTCGCCCGTGAGCTCTACGAGCTCGTTCTTCACGTCGGAGACGACGAGGGTCGCGGGCTCGGATCCGTTTGAGCCGTCGCCGTACGAGAGCAAATCGATAGAGGGGAGGTAGAGGAAGCGGCTCTTGCCTGACCCAGTGGCCCCGGAAACGAAAATCATCTTCTTGGGCTCGAAGAGATAACAGGGCTTGCCGCGCCGCTTGGTGAACCCGTAGACGAACCCGCGCGACGAGGGGTTGGCCGAGCCATCCCATGTGACGGAGCCCCTCACGACCTCCCGGCCCGTCTTCACGTGCGCGTCCCCGAGCACGCCGCCGTCCTCGCCCCTCGCGTTGAGGGCGCTTGAGTAGGCGATGAGCGAGCATGCACAGAGCGAGAGGAGGAGGGTGAGGGCGGTGCCCGCCGGGCAGGCGGTGAATGAGCCCGAGAGCCACCAGCCGAGAACCGTGGCTGCGTCGAGCGCCGAGGGGAGGAGCGACGCGTCGAGCGGGAGCCCCGCGACGAGGCGGTCTATGGGGGAGGCGAGCACCGGGCAGGCGAGCGCGGCGAGGACAATTGAGGTGACGAGCGCCGTGAGTATCTTTGTCTTCATGGTTGTTCCTTTGTTTTTGACAGAAGGTCCGAGAGTTGAGAGGTCGTGCGGGCTATGAGGTTTAAGGCCTCCGAGAGCCGATGTGCCGTCTGTCCGTCGACCCCGTATTTGTTAATGGCCCGTTGGGCCTGGTTAAGGTTGTTTCCCTGCCGCTTCATCTCGGTGAGCATCTGCCGGAGGGTCGACTCGTCGGCGATCTTGACCGGTTTCTCTCCGAGATTGAGCGCAGCCTCGCGCATGAACGTCGATGGGGGCATGCCGAAAGAGGAGGAGCGGGCCACGATTGCGACCCGCTCCTCATCGGTCATCCTGACGTTTATATGTGCGGTCCTGCTATTGCCGCGCATCGCCTAATCCCTATCGAGGAAGGTGGCATGGACCCCGTCGAAATCGAGGCGCGCCTCGGCCAACATTCCGTAACGGTTCTTGAGGGCAATGAGCTTGAGCGGAGTTCCGCTTGCGGGAGGCTCATAGGGAAAGCTGGGCTTACCGTTGTCATCGGCGAGGTAGAGCACAGAGTCGAAGCCGTATTCGACGGCGGAGGAACCGCCGAACATGCCGAGGCTTGGCTTGGTCGACTTCCCAGACTCGTAGGACTTGCGCGTGGTCGAGCTCAGGGCGATGACGGGCGAGCCATAGAGGTTCGATATTTCGCGCAAACCCTTTACGCATGCGGTGATTGCCAGGCGCTCGTCGATGAACTGCTGGTCTGCCGTGGTGCCGCAGGCCAGGAGCTGCAGATAATCCACGAAGACGATAGGGGCCTCGTCGCGCTCGCGTGCCACCAGTCCGACGAGGTTCGAGAGCTCGACGGTGTTCAGCGGACCGGTGATGCAGAGATTGGGGGCGATGCGGTCGCGGTACATGCCGAGTGCGTTTTCGAAGGCCACGTGCTTGGGGTGGCTCTCCGCCGCCGCATCTGCGACCTCGGAGAGGGCAAGCTCGGTGCCGCTGAGCCGCGTAAGGCTCTTTTCCAAGAGCTTGTGCGCGGGGAGCTCGGCGGAGACGTAGACGACTGGGTGCCCGTCGTCCGCGAGCTTGTCGGCCTCCTGCAAGGCCAGGGTCGTCTTGCCCTTGCCGGGTGCGGTGCCGATGGCGTAATTCAGTCCGGGGTAAACGCCACCGAGAACGTCGTTGAGGGCCTTGAGGCCAAAGTGGGCGACGGGCTGGTCGCCCTCAAGGGCGCTTAGATGCTCGTCGAGCTTATCGGATTCGAAAACGAGGAGGTTGGAGGTCGGGCACTGCATCACTCGCTCGCCTCTTCAGCGAGCTTTTTGAAGTAGTCGAAGAGGTCTTCCTCCATGACAAAATACTGGTTGGCGATGCGGAAGCAATGATGAGTCGACTTCATGAGCCGGATGGCACTTGACTGGCCAATGCCGATGAGAATCTGAACATCAAGACGGCTCAAGATACGCTTGGTGCCAGTGCGGCGAAGGTTGATGCCTGCGGAAATGGCGTCAACCTTGGGGTCATCTGCAAAATGCATGATAAACTCCTCTGTTAGGGCGCTCGGCTCCTCTTCGATGTTTGGCGACAATGAGGGGAGTCGGGTGCTTGCTTGTAATTCGGGCTTATCGACTAGTTGGCGTCTCCTTCCTCGTAAGCGTCGATAAGGTGTAAGAGGCTAATTCGAGCCTCTGTGGGCTCCACGTACCCCTTGCGTGACGACTCGCCCATGTTGGCGAAATCGAGCAGAACGCGATAGGTACAGGAGTAATCCTTGATGCACTCCCACAGATTGATGATGTACGAGAGCAGCGGCGTGATGGTGAGTAGCGCCGTCGGGTTTTGCAAGAGCGTTTCAAGCTCGCGCCCGGTTTTTGCCTGAATGCGTAAGTCGAGACTGTCCTCGTGCGCCTTGGAAGCCTCTTCGGCCAGAAGACAGACGCTATCCCAATTCGAGCGGAGATGATGCACGCGCTCGTCAGCGGTGTCGATGCAGACTCTAGCCTCATGACAGTAGTCAAAGAAGCCTTTGACGATGTTGCGGCAGTCCTTTTTGGGCTGGATAGCGCTCCAGTCTTCGAACATAGCCTCAAAGGCGTCGAGACAGTTTCCATCTTCTGCATAGATGAGCTGCGCCGCCCATCTTCCGAGGTCTGTGCTAGTCAGCTGCTCCATGGGGAGTCTCGCCAAGAGCGCGGAGGGAGTGAGCCCCCTTGTGGCTGCTAGGTCGGCGCTGGAGCGCTTGAAAAAGACTTGCTCCTCTTTTGAGCTAAACAGAATCGTCGAACGGAGCTTGCTGCTCGCGGTGGTCAATGCCATTGATAACCTCCTCTCACTTTAGGTGAGAACAAGTATAACAATACGTGCACCATATAACATGGCTCTATTCTGATTCACTCAACTTTTCAACCCTTTTCAAAGATTTCTGCTGCGTTTCGGTCATTGGCCCTGATTGCATGGGTGTAGAAATTAGCCGTTGTGCTTGCGGAGGCATGGCCCATTCGCGCCTGAACGGTCTTTAAATCGACGTTGCTCGCCACGAGAGCGGTCGCGGCGGTGTGACGGAGGCCATGGGGAACAAGTCCTGAGTAACCAGTGCCGCGCGTATGAAGCTTGCCGTCTCGCATGAACTGCTTCGTCACATTGCTGTAGGTTCCATAGCCGTTATCGACGCAGAAGTCCCTAAACCATCGGGAATAGTTGTGCCCCTCTGGCCGGGTTATGCTTATTCGGCGGAGGCCCATCGCATCCCTTTCAACGCTAAGCGCGTGAACGATGGGATCGGTGTCCTTTCGTTCTAGCCCACGGCGTTTGAATATGTTGCGTTGCACGTCCCTCCATTTATCCAAGTAATCGGCCAGCGTTTTATCTATAGAGAGAATGCGCCTGCTCATTTCTGACTTCGGGGGCCTTAGGGTTTTGTCGTTGGTGTACTGGCGGACGATTCGAAGCTCCATGGCCTTGGGGTCGTAATCGAGCCAGCTTAGGCCCAGCGCCTCTCCCTTTCTCAGTCCAAGGTGGAATATGAGCATGGTGCAGACCGTCATGGGTCCCATCGGCTCGGCAAGCAGGCATTCGGTGAACCGTGGAAGCTCGTCAGGGGGAAGAAAGTTGCGTGCCCGCAAGTCCGGTTTCGGAAGCTTGATGCCCATGCAGGGATTGCGGTCTATCAGCTCGTTCTCGAGGGCGTCTTGCATGACCTGCTTAAGCTTGACGTGAATACGACGAATCTCGGCGTCGGTGAACCTTCCATTTGAACGAGCCTCAGCGTAGGCGCGTTTAATATCGTCGGGCCTCAGGTCGGCTAGGGGCACGTCTCCGAACAGTTCTCGTATGTGTCGCACGTCGTATCCCTCTCGCTCATAAGAGAGAGGGGAGCCGAATGAGCCCTCTCGGAGCACGTGGAAAGATTCGGCATATGCCGCTACGGTGCTTGGGGCATCCCTAGATGGTTCATAGCTCTCAAGTTCCTCGCGGTACTCGTTGAGGGCGTTTGCGACTTCGCTAGGCCAGTTCTTTGGGTTCTTGCTCTTGCAATGGATAGTCCTCTTGGGTGTTTTGAGATACTTAACCTTGCTGCCGTTCTTTCCGGAGTTTGGGTCTCTCCCAAGAGAGAAGTAAATCTTGAATGAGCCGGGCTTTCCCTTGATGGGTTCGGATGTTCCCTTTGCGGTTGGTTTGATTCTGGTTTCCAAAAGAGTCCTCCAAGGGGATTACGTTAGGCTCGGGGCCGGGGCTTTGAGGGCCTCGGCCCCGAGCCTAACGTAAACTTTTCACCCCTGCAAGCCGTTACCGTAACTGCTAGGGGTGAAAAAGGGGTGAAATAGAATTCTAATAAGAACCAGCAGAAACTCAAAAATAGCTAATCTACCTGCGAATATATATAATAGGGCAAAATTGCATTTGCCCAGGTAAGGTAAATGACCATGACCTCCTAAAGCGGGTGTCGACGGTTCGAATCCGCCCGGGGGCACCAGAAGATTATGACGGCGTCGCGAGAGCGGCACCGTTTCTGGTTTGTGGGGACCGCCGGCGGATTCGGACCGTCGACACCCGCGTCACCAATTTCCCCGCGGGGGGGGAGTTTTCGAATCCGCCCGGGGGCACCAGAGGAATATCGAGCCCGGTACCGCTACGGTGCCTGGCTCTTCTGGTTCATGCCATGTCAAAAACGAGGCGCCCGCTTGCTGGGGGAGCAAGCGGGCGCCTGTGAGCGAATATGTTTGCGGCGAGAGCCGTGATGAGCGGTGGGGTGGCGACTAGTTGGTCGTACCGGAATCGTCGCCCGTGCTCGTGCCCGAGCCCGAGCCCGAACCAGAAAGTGCGACCGTCAGCGTAATCGTGCTGTCGGTGGACTGCTTGCCGGTGGGGGAGACGCCCGTAACGGTGGCATCCTCGTTACCGCTCACGGGATTGCCGTTCTGGTCACAGAAGCCGATGTTATAGAAACCGGCGTTGTTGAGCGCGGTAACAGCGGCGGAAATGCTCTTACCGTACAGGTTGCCCGGGACGGTGGCCTTGCCAGACTTCTTGGCGATGACGACGGTAATCGTGGCGCCGGGCTTCTGCTTGCCGCTGGGGTTCCAGCTGATCACGGTGCCCTCGGTAACCGAGTCGTTCTCCTGGTAGCTCACGTCTACGCCAAAGCCTGCCATATCGAGGGCGTTGCGCGCCTGGGCCTCGGTCATGTCGGTCAGATCGGGGACGGACGTGGTATCTGGGCCGCTCGAGACCTTGTACGAGATGGTCGTGCCCTTCGCGACTTCCTTACCGGCATCGGTGCCCTGCTCAAAGACCTGGCCCTCATCGGCCTCGTTGGCTTCCTCGGAAGCGCTGCCCTTAAGGCCAACGCTTGCCAGCGCTGCCTCGGCCTGGTCCTTGGTCAGGCCAACGAGCTGCGGAACCTCAACCTTCTCGGAGGGCTTGGGGCCCTTGGAGACCACCAGGTTCACGCGCGTGCCCTTGGGCTTCTTGGCGTTGCCGTTGGGGGTCTGCTCGGCAACCTTGCCCTCGTCGACGTCGTCGTTGTAGCTCTGGTCGACGGTGCCGACCTCCAGGCCGGCTTCCTTGATCAGCTCGACGGCAGTCTGCTGGTCCTTGCCCAGCACATCGGGCACGGTGACCTGCTCGCCGCCAAAGAGTCCTGTGGCAAAGGCCACCACGATGCCGATGACGGCAACGGCTGCCACCACGGCGGCGATGATCTTGTTCTTGTTGGATTTGGGCTTTTCGACCTCGTAGGAGCCGGTGGAGCCCGAAACCGAGCTGCGGGCGGTATTTTGGCCGCTCACGCCCGAGACGGGACGCACCATGGCGCGCGTCTGATCGGAAAGCTCGCGAGTCTTGGTGGCGCCCAGCTCACCGGGGGCACCGATGATGCGCGTGGGCTCCGAGACGTTGACGGCACGGCCCGACAGGTAGCTGTTGAGCACCTGACGCAGCTCGTCGGCGGTCTGGAAGCGGTTTGCCGGGTCCTTCTCCATGCACTTGAGGATGATGCGCTCAAGGTCGGCGTCGACACCGGAGTTGATCTGGCTCGGCGGAATAGGCAGCTCGTTGACCTGCTTGAGTGCGACCGAGATAGCGTCGTCACCGTCAAAGGGGACGCGGCCGGTGGCGCACTCGTACATCACGACGCCCAGCGAGTAGATATCCGAGGTGGGGCCGAGGTCCTGACCACGGGTCTGCTCGGGGCTGACGTAGTGGGCGGTTCCCAGCACGTTGTTGTCTTGCGTGAGGTGGCTGTTCTTGGCGCGCGCGATGCCAAAGTCCATCACCTTGATGTTGCCGTCGGGCAGCACCATGATGTTCTGCGGCTTAATGTCGCGGTGGATGATCTCGTGCTTGTGGGCGACCGAAAGCGCGGAGCTGATCTGCGAGCCAATCTGGGCGACCTTCTTGGGGTCGAGGGCGCCGTGGCTCTTGATGCCGCTCTTAAGGTCGGTGCCGCGCAGGTACTCCATGACGATGTAATAGGTGTCGCCGTCCTTGCCCCAATCGTAGACGCCCACGATATAGGGTGAGGAGAGACCGGCTGCTGCCTGGGCCTCCTGCTTAAAGCGTGCGGCGAAGGTCGCGTCGCCAGCATACTGCGGCAGCATGATCTTGACGGCTACCGTGCGGTCGAGAACCTGGTCCTGTGCACGGTAGACGGTCGCCATGCCGCCTGTTCCCACCTTATCCTTGAGGAGGTATCTTCCCCCGAGGACCCTCTGTTCCATTCCTGCTCCTAACATAACTATTCGCTCAACGATGTGTGTAGCACCTACGATGTGGCCGCTGGGGCCGTGTGGCGCGTTGCCGCTAGCTCTTCGGCCGCGGCGCGCCTCGGGTGTCCGATTCGATCATGGGCATCACGCTCCCTGTGCGGCAAGCGCCGCGGTCAGGACGATACCGGCGATCTTGGCTGCCTCAACGTCATGCCTGTCGAAATCCTCCAAGGCCACCGAGATGGCGACTGTGGGTGAATCGTAAGGTGCAAAGCCAACAAACATCGAGTTGACGTTGGTGCCGCCGATCTCGGCCGAGCCGGTCTTGCCGGCGACTTTGACGCCGGGGATCTGGGCATCGGTGCCGGTGCCGGACTGGACGACGGCAAGCATGGCCTGCTTGACCTGGTCGGCCGTGGCGGAGCTGACGGCCTGACCAAGCGAGCGGGACTGCGTGGTCTTGACCACGGTTCCGTCCGGGGCGAGTACCTGGGCTACAAAGTACGGGTCCATGACCACGCCGCTGTTAGCGATGGCGGCGGCAATCACGGCGTTTTGCATGACGGTGGTCTGCGGGCCGGGCGTGTGGTCCATGCCGACAGGCTGGCCGGCGCCGGCCCAGGCGGTCTCCCACTCGGTCATGAGCGACGGGTCGGCCATGATGGAGGCCGCGGAGGTCAGGTCCTGGCCGAGCTTTTGGCCGTAGCCAAAGGCGTTGGCAAACTGCACGAGCGTGTTTGCGCCAACTTCGTTTGCCACCTGGCCAAAGACGACGTTGGAGGACACGGCAAAGGCCTGCTGCAGGCTGATGGTGCCGTAGCTCTCGTTGGCATAGTTGGTGACCGGTGCGTTGCCGATGTCCATGGAGCCGGGCGCTTGGTAGGTGCTGGTAAGGCTGGCGGTACCGGTCTCGAGTGCCGCGGAAAGCGTAACGACCTTAAACGTTGAGCCCGGCGTGTACAGCGCGTCCATGGCGCGATTGTACATGGAGCCGTCCTCGCCGCCGCCCGTCTGCAGCAGGGCATCGATGTTGGTGTTGTCGTAGGTGGGCGAGCTGGCACATGCGAGCACCGCGCCGGTACGCGGGTCGATGACCACTACAGCGCCCTTAAAGCCCTTGAGTGCCTGCTCGGCCGCCGTCTGGATGCGCGAGTCGATGGTGAGCTTGGCGGTGTTGCCCGGCTGGGTCTGGCCCGCGAGCGACGCGATGGCGTTGTTCCAGCTGGAGTAGTCCTTAGAACCGGTGAGCGTGTCGTTCATGACGCTCTCGATGGCGGTGGTGCCATACTGCTGGCTCACGTAGCCAACCACGTGCGCTGCCAGGTTACCGTTGGGGTAGGAGCGTACGTAGGTGCCGTCCTCCTGCTGCAGCGACTCGGCCAGCGTCACGCCGTCGGACGTGATGATGGAGCCGCGCTGGATGTACTTGGAGCGGGCGATGGTGTGGTTGTTGGTCGGCATGTCCTGATAGTCCTTGGCCTTAATGACCTGGACATAGGTGAGGTTGCCGATAAGGATGGCGAACAGCGCCGTAAAGGCGAGCACCGCGCGGGTTAGACGGTTGGCGAGCGCAACGCGGCCGAGCACACCGGATTCAGGCGTGTCGAGCAGGCGACGGCGCATGCGCGAGCCGACGGAATGGCTGCCGCTGCCGTAGGAAGACGAGGTGGCAAAGCGCGTGCCCGTCGGGGCGGCGGCAGATGCGACCTGATCATCGGTGATGGCGGCCATGGTGCCGGTGCCGGTAAGCTCGGCCTCGCGTCCGGTCGCCTCGTCACCGGCGCGCAGCAGGAGCGCGACGATGATAAAGCTCGCCAGCAGCGAGGAGCCGCCCTGGCTCATAAAGGGCAGGGTGACGCCGGTCAGCGGAATCAGGCGGGTTACGCCGCCAACGATCAAGAAGGCCTGGAAGCTGATGGCGGCCGTAAGGCCCGTGGCACTAAAGGCGGCGAGGTCGGACTTTGCGCGGGCGGCTGTGGTGAGGCCACGCACGGCAAAGAGCATAAACAGGATGAGCACGGCGCCGCCGCCCAAAAGGCCCATCTCCTCGCCGATAGCCGAGAAGATAAAGTCGGACTCGACGACAGGGATGTTGTTGGCCATGCCGTTGCCGATGCCAACACCGACCAGACCGCCATCGGCAAGCGAGAAGAGCGACTGGACGATCTGGTAGCCCTGGCCCTGGGCGTCCTTAAACGGATCGAGCCAAACCTGGAAACGCACCTGAACGTGAGACAGGAACTTGTAGGCGCCCACGGCTCCAACGGCTAAGAGCGCAAGGCCGATAACGACATACGAAAAGCGCCCCGTGGCAACGTAGAGCATCAGCAAGAAGATAGTGTAGAACAGCACGGCCGAACCCAGGTCGCGTTCGAAGACGACGACGAGCAGGCACACACCCCACACGGCAAACAACGGCAGTAGCAGTCGCAGGCGAGGGATCTTAAAGCCCAAGATCTTGCGGTTGGAGATGGAGAGCAGCTCGCGGTTCTCGGCCAGGTACCCGGCCAGGAACAGCACGATAAAGACCTTGGCGAACTCGCCGGGCTGGATGGTAAAGCCCGCGATGCGAATCCACAGCTTGGAGCCCGAGATCGTGGTGCCGATAAAGATAGGCAGCATCAGCAGGATGATGCCGATGATGCCAAAGGTGTACTTGTAGCGCATGACCACGTCGAGGTTTTTGACTAGTGCAAGCGTTCCCACCATGAGCGCCACCGAGACAAACAGGATGATGAGCTGTGAGATGGCGAGAGCGGGGGCGAGACGCGTCACGAACGTGATGCCGATGCCCGAAAGTATAAATACGATGGGCAGGATGGCGGGGTCGGCACCGGGCGCCAAGATGCGCACGGCAATGTGGGCCGCGGCAAAGGCGGCAAAGAGGCCGATCGGTACGGCGAGCGTCTCAAAGGAGATAGCGGCGCCCGCAGTGAGCACGTACATCGCATACAGCAGGATGACGGGGAACGCCGAGGCGATGAGCAAGAGCAGCTCGGTGTTGCGGCGACTCATAAGCGGCACTCCCTTTCTAGTTCTTATCGGAGGCTTCGGCCTCGGCGGACTGTTCGGCGGTTTTCTCGGAATCTGATTCGGAGGTCGATCCCTGATTGGTGTTGTCGCGAATCGTTTGCGCGTCGATCACCTGGCGGGTCTGCTCCTCGTCGATCTGGTGGCGGTACTTGGATATCGTGTCCTGCGCATCGTCGACACTTGTTTGCGGAATGCCCGCCTTGAGGCGGTTTTGCGTGTCTTCGGGCAGGTCGGACAGCTTAATGCTGGTTTCGCTCTCGAGCCAGTGGAGCTTGAGTCCGAGCGGCTTGCCGGGCAGGCCGCGCCAGACGGCGACATTGCCCTGGTAGGTACCCAGGTAGTATGAGCCGGTGACACCCGTGTAGGCCCAGATGCCAGCTGCCAGCACAAAGACGAGGGCCAGGATGGCGGCGATAGTAATGTTGCGGCGACGCACGCGTTGCGCCTCGCGCATAACGCCATCGTCAACCAGGTCAACGACTACTACGGTCACGTTGTCGTGGCCGCCGGCGGCAAGCGCCGCGTCCACTAGGTTGTCGACGCAGATTTGCGCGGTTGAGGACTGCGTGGCGATGTTCTCGATATCGCTATCGGGAATCATGCTCGAGAGGCCGTCGGAGCACAGGATCAGACGGTCGCCTTCCTCGATATGCAGAGTGAAGTGGTCGGCATACATGGCGGGGTCCGAGCCCAGTGCGCGGGTGATGACCGAGCGGTTGGGGTGGACGCGAGCCTCGTCTGCCGTAATCTCGCCGGCGTCCACGAGCTCCTCCACATAGGAGTGGTCGCGGGTCACGCGGATGAGCGTACCCTCGTGGAGCAGGTAGGCGCGCGAGTCGCCCACGTGGGCGATGGCGAGCGTGTCGTTTTCGATGTAGGCGCAGGTGGCCGTGCATCCCATGCCGGGTTTGCCCAGGCCGTTGAGGGCGGCCTCGATCACGGCGGCGTTGGCGGCCTCAACGGCTGCGGCCAGGCGCGCGGCGTCGGCGGACTGCGGCGCCGTCTTGGCGATGGTCTCGACGGCGATGGAGGATGCCACCTCGCCGGCGGCGTGTCCTCCCATGCCGTCGCACACGCAAAAGAGCGGCGACTGCACCAGATAGGAGTCCTCATTGTGTGGGCGTACGCACCCGACGTCGGAGCGGGCGCCCCACATAAGCTGCGTGGTGGTGCCGGCGTCGTAGGTCGAGTCGGTCTCGATGCGCTCGTCGGTCAGCGGCTCGAAGCTCATGGTCGAGCCGGGATCTTTGAGCTTTGCCTCCACGGCGGCAACGTCAATCTCGGCCGTATCGCCGGGCGAGACGGTGTCGGCATCGTTGCTCGGGTCGTCGACGTTAGGCGTGGCGGGCTCTTCGGTTGTACGGTCGACAGGCTCATCGTCTTGCGGGGCGACGTCTGCGGGCTCGGGCGTCGCGAAGTGCGCGGGCGTGCCGTGGGGTTGGGAGACATCCTCCGTCGTTGCTGTGGGCACGTCTTCGGCTACAGGCTGCATGGCTTCGGGCGCCGATGCGGCCGCGGGGGAGGGCGCCGCCGCGGGTTCCGGTGCAGAAGCGGACTCGGGCGCTGCGGCGGATGCTGGAGCTACGGGAAACACCGGCGCCGTGGGCTCGGGGACCGCAAATACCGCGGAGCTCTCGGTAATCGCCGTGGCGACGGGTTCGGCAAAGTGAGCCGGCGTGGGCGTGCCTTGCGGGACCGCGGGCTGCTCGGAAGCGGCGTGCACGCCGATGGGGGCGTTACCGCCGTCGGCGTTGTCCTCGGCATCCTCGTCGTCGGTCAGCGTCGGATATTCTTGCGTCACATGCGAAAGAGGCAGGGAGAACACAGTGTCCTCGGGCTCCACGGGCGCAGGGCCCGCTGGGGCGGCATGAGCCGGCGCGGCCGCGGGGGCGGCCGACGTCTCGGGCATGTTTGCGGACTTGTTCTCCTCGTCGATCATCGACGGTTCACCTTCATGACCACGTCGCCAATCTGGACTTCGTCGCCCTCGCGCAGCGTTGCAGGCTCCACCAGCTGGCGGCCGTTGACGAGCGTGCCGTTAAGCGAGTTGAGGTCCTCGATAATAAGTGCCGGGCCCTGCAGCGAAAAGCGCGCATGCGAGGCCGAGACAAACGGTTCGTTGATGCAGATGTCCGACGACGGCGAACGACCGACGATGACGGGGCCGAGCATATCCACGTGGATGCCGCGGATGCCGCGCGGGCCCTTGTCCACATCGATCGTCCAGATGGCCGAGTCACGGCGCTGGCCGCGGACGAGCCCCACGCCGGTCTTCATAACGGCAAACAGGAAGATGTAGAGCAGGACGACCAGGACAATGCGGCCTGCAAACAGGACGATATCGATGTTCATAAGCGACTATCCCCTAAATTCGAACGTGCTCAGGCCAAACGTCAGCAGGTCGCCGTTGCGCAGCGGGCAGCGCGTGATGCGGCGGTTGTTGACGAGCGTGCCGTTAGTGGAGTTGAGGTCCTCGATCGACCAGTCCGAGCCGGTAAAGGTGAGCTGGGCATGACGGCGCGACACGTTGGGGTCGCGCAGGGCGATGTCGGAAACCGAGCGCTCGCGACCGATGGTCACCTGTGCGGAGGTGATGGCGTGGCTCTCGCCGCTCACGACGTCGACGAGCTGGGCGAGCGGACGCTGCGGGGCGCGAGAGCCTGCCATGTTGGAGGCGATGCTAGCCGCGGCGCCAAGGCCAACGGAGGCGCCGGTCGCGGCGGCTCCGCCCATGCCGGCAAGCGCGTCGCGCGAGACGGTTTGGGGCACGGGAATGGGCGCGACGGCGGGGTCGGGCGCATTGGGCACAAAGGGGTCGGCCACGGCAAGTGGGTCGGGAGTGGCGGCGCGGGGTGCCGGCTGCTGCTGCGGCATGGCAGCGGGGTGATGCTGCGGGGCGGCAAACTGCTGCTGGCCGGCGCGCGGGGCGCTGGCGGCGCGGCTCGCGGCCGAGTTGTTCTGGCCCAGGCCGTTTTGGTAGGCGCGTTCTTCCTCGTACAGGCGACCGAGCGTGGGGGCATCGACGTTCTCGGCAAAGACCGAGAACTTGCCGCCGCGCAGCTGCGGGTCGATCATAAAGCGAACGAGGGGCTCGCCGACAAAGACGTAGCGGCGCTTTTCGGCCTGCGCTTTCACAAACTCGCGGACCTCGCGCGAAAGCTCGGGGTAGAACGGGGCGAGCATGGGATCGTCGTCGGCGGCGATCAGGATGGTATAGAGCGCCGGCGCGGTGTTGACGCCGTTGATCACCAGAGTCTGATCCTCCATGTCGCGAGCGGCCTGCTTGGCAAGCTTCTTAAAGGAGAACGGGGCACGGGTGGCACCGAAGATGCCGGCCACGTGGTCCTCGAAGATGTTCAGGAAGTTCACGAAAGATCACTCTCCGTATAGGTTCTTTGGTATCCGAGCAAATAAAGGCATATCCCAACGATTATAGAGGATAGGATTCCCGCAACCGCCGCCTTGGCGACGACCGGGCCCGCAAGGCTGGCAATTTCCATATGGTGTGCAAGACAAAACGATACCGCCGAGCCCATACCGGCGACGGCAATTGCGACGATGGCGGCAAGGTTCGATCCCTGCTCGGCGCGCTTGGCGTGGGCATTGAGCAGCAGCGATGTTATCGCGGCTGTTGCCGCAACCAGCACGATTGCAGCGAGAAGAAGTGCGTCTCCCAGCGCTGCGGCGGCATTGCTGAGCCCCAGTACGCCTCCCGCAGAGAGGGCTGCTGCGGCAAGGCGGGCAAAGAGTGCGCCCATGCCCGTAGCCGCCGCGGCGCTTGCCGGGCCGAGCCAAAACGCCGCGATGCTCGCGGTTGCCCCGGATGCCAACAGGGCGTCGCCGGTTAGGCAACCCAGCGCAAGCGCGCAGGTGAGCGCCGCGCTCGCAGCTGCCTCGGTGCGTCCCCAGGCAATCCACCAACCGGACATGGCAGCGGCAAAAATGACCGCGACCGGCAGCATCGACAGGATGCCCTGCGCCTGCATGGTGGCGTTGGCCATGAGCACCAAAAAGCCCACGGCCGAGATGGCCGAGCCAATCTGCGGGGCCAAGCCTGCCGCTGCACCAATGGCGATGGCCGCGACGACCAGGCCGGGAAGTGCCGCGACACCCGCTGTCTGCATAAGCAAAAAGCTGAAGGTTGCACACGTTAGTGCCGAGATGCCGCGCATGGTGTAATCGCGTGCGCAGCTCCAGCGCGTGCCTGCCCAGCCAAGCGCGGGGTCGACCTCGACGGTGTCATCCTCGTAGGGCAGCGACTCCATATCGTCTGCCGCACGCTCGTCGTCCGAGAGCTCGCCCACCATCTGCTCCAGGCTGCGACGGCCTTCGCGCACGCTCCCCAAGCCGGCAAGGAGTCGGTCGCAGAATGCCTCGATGCTATCGGGGCGGTCTTGCGGCATGGGGGAGAGGGCGCTCATAAGAGCCGCCTCGGCTCCCGGGGGGAAGTGCGGGATCAGTTCGCTGGGATAGGTGGCGCCGCCGATGATGCGGTCGAGTGAGTCGGCAGGCGTGGCCGCCATAAAGGGGGCGCTGCCGCACAGGCCCTCGTAGATCACGCAGGCAAGGGCGAAGACATCGGCGCGCTCGTCGACCGTGCCGGTCTCGATATCGAGCTGCTCGGGCGGCATGTAGCCGATGGTGCCGCCGCGCGATCCGCCAAAGCCGCCGGCAGATGACAGCCGCGCCATGCCAAAGTCGGTGAGCTTTACATTGCCCGAATGGTCGATAAGCACATTGGCGGGCTTTATGTCCAGATGAAGCACGCCGTTTGCATGGGCAAAGGTGAGTGCCTGACCCAGCGCGTCGGCAATGGCAGCGGCCTCGTCAAAGGTGAGCGAGTGGCCGTCCACGCGATGCAAAAACTCGGCCAACGACATGCCGTCGACATATTCCATGACCAGGTAGGCATAGGCGGTGTCGTGCGTAAAGTCGATAACCTGCACGATATTGGGATGTTGAAGCATGGCGGCGGTATGCGCCTCGCGCAGTACATCCATGATGTCGCTGGCGGGCATGCCGGCGCCGTTGATAAGGGGGATGCGCTTAATGGCCACGCGACGGCGCAGGTGCGTGTCGCGGCAGATCTCGATGGAGCCAAAACCGCCGGTCGCAAGCGTCTCGAGCGGCTGGTACCGCTTGAGCAGCTCGCGAGAGCTAGTGCCCTCCAAGGGAACGTCCGGCGAGAACCGGGCGGTATGTTGCGAGAAAAGCGGCATGGCCAACCCTCGTGCGTTTAAAGTTCGTTTGCGAGCGGCGGGCACGGGCACGGCCCGTTCCGGCGTTCGCGGTGGCATAGATGCTGCAAGTGTAGCACGCTCGGGTGCGTGGGGAGGATAACGGGGATGAGGTGGCCTGTCTGACTTGGCCCCCGTCTCGACTCATCCGGAAAGCGCTGCCCAGTTTTCGGCCAAATACTGGGACACGCTTTCCGAATGGGGTGTGCTGCGGAAACTGCGTCCCAGAATATTGACTCAGAACGGGATGCACTTTCCGAATCGGCACTCAAAAGGAAACCGCGCCCCACTTTGGAGCTCCAAAACGGGATGCGGTTTCCGCTGTCAATCTAAGGTCTGCCTAAGTAGACGGCTGGTGCTTGGATGCCGTGCCGGGTCTTAGCGCTTCTTCTTGCTCTTCTTCTGCTTGCGCTGTTTGGCCTTTGCGTTCTTGGGCTCACTCTCCTGCTTGGCCTTGGCGGCAGCCTTCTCGGCCTTCATTTTCTTCTTCTTGGTCTCGATGCGGAGTTTTTTGTTGATGCGCGCCTTAAGGAAGGCGCCAAACTGCTCGGCGTCGCCGCGAACAAAGGTGTCCTTAGGGATAGTCACGCCCTGGTCGGCGAACATGGCCACAAAGATACGCTCGCCGTCGAGCACGTGGTCGAGCTTCTCAAACGGGAAGAACTGTGACTTGCCGCTCTTGCCCCAGACCATCAGACCGTTCTCGTTGGCGGCGACGCGGCGGTAGCGTCCGCCCATGGACTCGTCGGCCTCGACGGCATCGATAAAGTCGCGGGCAAGGGTGTGGTGCAGGTTTTTGCTCCACCAGGCCAAAAAGGCGCCGAACACGATCAGGACGACGCCGAACTTGATCCAGTTGCCGCCGGCCAGCAGCATGCCGATGCCGATGAGCGCGGCAATTGCCGCGGCGACATACAGCGAGCCGCGACGCCTGGGCGAGGCGACCAGACGGGCGAAGTCGGTGACCAGGTCGTTTTCGTACTGGTACTCGTTGAGGTACAGGATGCCGTCGTCGGCTGCGGCCTGCTCCTCGAGCGCGACCTCGACCTGGTCGGCTGCTTCGGAGGGAACGAGGTTGCTCTCTGCGTCTGCCATGCTCTTTGGACTCCTATCGCGGCGGGCTCGCCGTACGGGTTATTATGAATACAGTATGCCGTGCGACCGCATGGCCGCCGCGGCAACAAGAGTCAGTATACCCGGGGGAGCACCCATGGAATCGTTGTACCGAAAGTATCGCCCGCTCACCTTCGACTCCGTGGTGGGCCAGCAGCATATCGTCTCGACGCTCGAGCACGCCATTACCGAGGGGCGCCTGTCCCACGCCTACCTGTTCTGCGGACCGCGCGGCACGGGCAAGACCACCATGGCGCGCATTCTTGCCAAGGCGCTGCTGTGCCGCAATGCCGAGACGGCGCGCGCCGAGGGTGCGAGTGGCTGCATGCCCGACGGCACTTGCGAGGAGTGCGAACTCATCGCCGAAGGCAACCACCCGGATGTCTACGAGCTCGACGCCGCAAGCCGCACGGGCGTGGACAACGTGCGCGAGGAGATCATCAACTCCGTCAACTTTGCCCCGGTGCGCGGCAAGTACAAGATCTATATCATCGACGAGGTCCACATGCTCACGACGGCGGCGTTTAACGCGCTGCTCAAGACGCTCGAGGAGCCGCCGGCGCACGTGATCTTCGTGCTGTGCACCACCGATCCGCAAAAGATTTTGGAGACCATCCTCTCGCGCTGCCAGCGCTTCGATTTCCACCGCATCGGTAACGAGGATATCGAGCATCGCCTGGCCTACGTGTGTGAGCAGGAGGGCTTCGACTACGACGATGAGGCGCTCGCCATCGTGGCGCGCCATGCCAAGGGCGGCATGCGCGACGCGCTCTCCACGCTGGAGCAGCTGAGCGTCTTTGGCAACGGTGCCGTGCATGCGGATGATGCCCGCTCGCTTTTGGGCGAGGTTTCGGACCAGATTCTGGGCGAGTTTGCGCGCGCCATTGCGTCACGCGATATTGCCGAGCTCTATGGGCTCATTCGCGCGCAGGTCGAGGAGGGCAACGATCTGCTGGAACTGACGCGCGACCTGGTGGCGCACGTACGCGACGTGTATGTTGCTTGCGTTGCCGGTGCCCGTGCCGAGTTGTTTGAGGGCGGCTCCGAGCAGGCCGAGGCGCTTGCTGCCGAGGCCGCTGCCTTTGGCGAGCATCCTGCCGACCGCTTGGCTCGCGTACTGACCGTGCTCGACGATGCCGCCTTGGAGATGAGGGGTGCGAGCGACGTGCGCCTGGTGCTCGAGATCGCCTGCACCCGCCTGACGCGTCCTGAGGCCGATTTAACGATTGAAGCTTTGGCCGAGCGCGTGGCTCGCTTGGAGGCCATGGTTGCCAATGCCGCCGTTCCGTCGAGCATGGTTGCTGCTCAAGCGAGCTCGCCTGCGGCTGTCGCGGCTGCACCTGCGACGACACAACAACCGACGCTGATCTCGGGTGCCCGAGCTGCTACTCCTGCGGCGACCGCCGCCCCCGCTGCTGCGTCCGCGCATCAGGGTGGCATGCCTTGGGACCGCGGAGCTGCTGTTCCGGCTGCCCAGCCTGCGCCCAAGTCCGCGGCTCCGGCTCCCGCGCCCAAACCTGTAACGCCTGTACCTCAACCCGTTGCGGCTCCGGCTCCCGCGCCTGCCGCATCGACCGTGCCGGTGTCCAAGCCCAACAATGCCGCCCAGGTTGCCGCCGCCGGTGCTGCCGAGACCCCCGCGGTCGAGGACGCCGGCGAGCTCCAGCGCAAATGGGCCGAGGTCGTCGAGCGCGTCAAGGCTCGTCAGGCCTCCTACGCGGGGCTTTTGCTCAACGCCCGCGCCACGGCCGACGATGGCTCCAAGCTCACGGTCTCGTTCCCCGCGGGCTCGACCTTTGCCATCAAGATGCTCGGACGCGCCGACACGCAGTCGGTAGTCCTGCCGACAGTCAGTGCGGTCTTCGGTCGTCGTACCGTCGACTATGTCCTGGATGGGGGTGGCACGCCGGCTCCTCAACATGAGGAGCATTCTCCATCTGCACGGGCTGCGGCATCTGCGGACCCGCAACCCGTGTCCTCGGCGGCCCCTGCATCCTTGAGCGCCAGCGCGACGCAGCCAAAAGCGGCACCGGTAGCGGCACCGACTCCGTCGGCGCCTAAGCCCGTTGCGCCCAAACCTGCTGCTCCGGCTCCCGCGCCCAAGCCCGCTGCCGCGCCTGCGCCCAAGTCATCCGACCTGGCTAAGGCCCCCTGGCTGCGCTCCGACAACCCTGCCGGCGCTCCCGCCACGGGCAAGCTTCCGACCGAGCCCGCGCCCCGCGCGCCCGAACGCTCGTCCGCCCCCAAGGCTCAGCCGTCTGCACAGGCTGCGCCGTGGGAATCCGAGCAGGTGCCCTACGACGACGCCATGGTCGGCGGCTTCGCCGGCGATGCGAGCGGGGGCGATCTTCCTCCGTTCGACGTGCCGGCAGCGGCGCCTGCGCCCAAGCCCGCCGCTGCGGCTCCCTCGGTCCCCGCAGTCGCGACGTCCGCTTCCACAAGCGATGGCACCCCCGCGGCCCCTTGGGAGTCCAATCCCGGCGCCGGCAGTCCCTTCGGCCACCAGGGCGCAGCCCCGAGCATCCCGCAGACCGAGGATGAGGCCAAAGCCCTCATTCGCGACGTCTTCGGCCAGGCCACCATCTTCAAACCGGTGGAGTAGCCGTGCGAAAGGGCATATACGCCGAATTATGCGACCTTGCATAATTCGACCTTTGCATAATCTTTGCGTGCGGTTTGTATGGGAGGACATGTATATCGACTGAGGTAGCGTGTCCGCCCCGCTCGCTGGCCTTGCGCCGTGGTACGATTTTTGAGTTTGAAAGTCCCGCCGTGCTCCGGCTGCCCTTGCAGCTCGGCGTGCGGCCGCACGTAAAGGAGCCATTATGGCCGGTATGAACATGCAGCAGATGATGAAGCAGGCCCGCAAGATGCAGGAGCAGCTTGCCGCCGCGCAGGAGAACCTCAAGTCCCAGACCGTCGACGCTTCTGCCGGCGGCGGCATGGTCAAGGTGACCGTCAACGGCGAGATGGAGCTCGTCAACCTCACCATCGATCCCGATGCACTCGATCCCGAGGACGTCGATATGCTGCAGGACATGATTATGGCTGCCGTCAACGAGGCCGTTCGCGGCGTCAACGAGCTCGCCAACAAGCAGATGGGCGCCATCACCGGCGGCCTCAACATCCCGGGCATGCCGTTCTAAGACGCGCATATATATGAGTGCCAACCATAGTCTGCAAAAACTGCTCGATGAGCTGGGCCGCCTGCCGGGCATTGGCCCCAAATCGGCCCAGCGCATCGCCTACTACCTGTTGGAGGCTGACGCCGAGGAGGCACGCCGCCTGGCCGAGGCCATCCTGGAGGTTAAGCAGGAGGTTCACTTTTGCAGCCGCTGCTTTAACTACGCCACGGCCGACGAGTGCTCCATCTGCCAGGATTCGATGCGCGACACCACCCGCATTTGCGTGGTGGGCGAGCCGCGCGATGTCCAGGCGATTGAGCGCACGGGCAGCTACCACGGTCTCTACCACGTATTGGGCGGCGTGATCAGTCCCATGGACAAGATTGGTCCCGAGCAGCTGCACATTCGCGAGCTGCTGGCACGCTTGGGCCACGAGGACATCCACGAGGTCATCATCGCCACCAACCCCAATATTGAGGGCGAGACCACGGCGAGCTACCTGGCCCGCACTATCAAGCCCCTGGGCGTTGAGGTATCGCGTCTGGCGAGCGGCCTGCCCGTGGGCGGCGACTTGGAGTATGCCGACGAGCTTACGCTTGGGCGCGCTATCGAGGCTCGTCGCACGATTTAGCCGCCGGGTGCCCCGCGGTATGGCCTGCCGTTCTGCCGCTCGGGGTACTCATAATTAGGTGCGCGTTCGTGCTTTTGTTGTGCAACAAACCTGCTCTGCTTTCGCTTATCGCGTGGATGGGGCCGTTTGTACTCCGTATTTGCTCATTCGTTGCGCAACCTTTTGGATTCGCTGATACACTCACATATGGATATGAATGAATGCGCCGCTCCTGAGCGGCGTGTTTTTGTTAGAGGCTTTAGCCTGTGCGGGGCGCGCAGCGCGCCGCATCAGAAACCACCCGCTATGCGGGTGGGGCCAAACGGCTTTACAAAGCCGCCCCCTCGCCGGACACTTGCGATTGTTCAGGCCGCAAGGAATCCGAGTCGAGAGGGCGGTGGTGGCGTATGGCCCAGAAGGCCTACAGCCTGTCGCACACGAAGTGGATGTGCAAGTACCACGTCGTGTTCACGCCGAAGTATAGGCGCAAAGTCATCTACAACCAAATAAGGTCCGACCTTGGGGAGATCTTCAGGAAGCTCTGCCAGTACAAGGGGATAGAGATCATCGAGGGGCACCTGATGCCCGACCACGTCCACATGCTGCTGGCGATACCGCCGAAGTACAGCGTATCGAGCGTGATGGGCTACCTGAAGGGGAAGAGCTCGCTGATGGTATTCGACAAGCACGCGAACATGAAGTACAAGTTCGGCAACAGGAAGTTCTGGGCCGAGGGCTACTACGTGTCCACGGTCGGCCTGAACGAGGCCACGATCGCGAAGTACATCCGGGAGCAGGAGAAGGCCGACATCGCGCTCGACCGGCTGAGCGTCAAGGAGTACGAGGACCCCTTCGGCAGGGGGCCGGGGCGTAAATAGCGCCGGTTTGACCGGCCCGCCACGGGTCAATCTGCAGTGCGGCCCGAACCCCGTGAGGGCCGGCGCCTTTAGACGCGTGCCGGAAATCCAAGGGTTATACCCTAAGAGCAAACCACCCCTTTTAGGGGTGGTTTTGATTTCACGCCACCTTGTCTCAAATGCGGCCCGCTCGCTGTCCGTCCTCTACCTGCGGCGGGTAGTCATTGGGGACTTATGCTCAACCTGCGGCGCCCTAGAGGTAGTCATTGGGGACGTTCTTAAATGACTAGGTTGGGTAAATTACTTTTTGAGTTTATTTAATCTGCTTTGTTAGAAATTAAGCTGCTTACCTGCTTAAATCAATCAACGGCGTGCATCTGCAATTGAAAATATTGCTTGAAAAATCGTCCAAGAAGTCGCGGGGTGATTTTTGACGCGTTGCGCGTCAAGTGATGTGGCAAGCGTTTGGTTAGATATTGGTCAGTTTTGGGGCAACCTTGCCAAAAGCTTGACGAATGCAAATCTAGACGTCGGCGAATGAACACTTTGGACGGGGCCAAACCAAAAATCTGGGCTGATTCTCGATAATCGCCTTCAATCGTCTCTTGCCAAGCGCTGGCCTCGCGTACAATCTGCTCCGACATTCGCGCGCCGCCTGGCGCTTAAGAGGGGAGGACCCCATGGCAAACGAGATCTGGACCATCAAGCGTTGTCTCGAGTGGACCAAGGAGTACCTGGCCGAGCGCGGTGAGGAGCATCCCCGTCTTTCTGCCGAATGGCTGCTGTGCGCAGCCACGGGTCTGGCGCGCATCGACTTATATATGCGTATGGACGAGACGCTCGATGCGGCGCAGCTCGAGACCATGCACGCGGCGGTCGTCCGCCGCGCCAAGGGCGAGCCGCTGCAGTACATCACCGGCAGCACGCAGTTCCGCATGATCGACGTCGCGTGCGCCCCCGGCGTACTCATTCCGCGTCCCGAGACCGAGATGCTCGTCGAGGAAGTCCTCAATTATCTGGATGCCGAGGTGCTGAGCCCCGAGGCTGCCGCCCGTCAGCGCGTTGAGCTGCCCTGGAACGACGAGGTCGAGCAAGCGCGCAAAGCCGAAGCCGCGTTGGCCGACGAGCGAGCGACGGCCGAGCGCCGTGCCGCTAACCTCACAGCTGCCGATGAGGCGGCGCTAGGCAGCGACGTACTGGGCAGCCGTGCCTATGCCGAGGAACTGGCCGACCGCGAGGCCGAGGAAGCCGCCGCGCAGGCAGCAGATGCCGAGGCCGAGGAGGCCGCCGAGCCCGAGCTCGACGAATACGGCATCGCCATCGAAGGCGCCGACCACGAGGCGTCTCTGACGGAGGATGCCGCCGCGCCCGCTCCGGTCGAGCCCCGTATCGCCCGCGTTCTCGAGGTCGGCTGCGGCACGGGCTGCATCTCGCTTTCCCTTGCCTGGGAGCGCCGCGGCCATGTCACCTGCACCGCTACCGATATCGAACCGCGTGCCATTGACCTGGCCAACAAAAACCGCGACGCGCTCGGGCTTACGTCCGATGAGGTCGCCTTCAACCTCACAAACCTGGTGAGCTCTATCCCCCGCGAGGAATGGGGCACCTTCGACGTGCTCGTCTCCAACCCGCCCTACATTCCGACTGACGTCATGCGCTCGCTACCGCACGAGGTCAAGGACTTCGAGCCCGATTTGGCGCTCGAGGGCGGTGCCGACGGCCTCGATATCTTCCGCCGCCTGCTCAATGCGGCGCCCTATATGCTGCGCGCCGGCGGCCTGTTTGCCTGCGAGCTCTACGAGGGCGCCCTCGACGCCGCCGCCGAGCTCTGCCGCCAGGCGGGTCTCTCGGACGTGCGCATCGTCCGCGACCTTACCGATCGTCCCCGCATCGTTCGAGCCATCGTCACCGAGCCCAAACAGCGCCAGTAACATTTATTAACTGGTTAGCAAAAATTATAAAGTAGTTTATAATTAGGACGGCTGAAAGAGGTCGGCCCATGCAACCTCCTACCTTTCGGGAAATCATTGCCCTACTCAAGCACGATGGATTCGTGAAGGTCGCGCAAGTCGGTAGTCATGCTAAGTATGTTTCTGGTGACCGCGTTGTCACCGTGAACGGTTCTGGTGGTGATCGACCAAAGAAGGGCACGTGGGCAAGTATTCGTCGCCAAGCTGGATGGTAGTTGGAGGCAAAATGAGGCAGCGATTTACCTATGACTGCGTTCTCATAAAAGAAGACGACGGTTACTGCGCTAGCTTCCCGCAGATTCCCGGCGCCTTTGCCGATGGCGATACGCGCGAAGAAGCGATTGCCCATGCCACCGAGGCACTGATGGCGTTTTTGGCCGACGACCTCAACAACGGTTTGACTCCGGCAGGGTACGAACGCTCGGCCGAGGTCGTGACCCTTTCAGTCGAAATCGACCACGAGGACGCTCGGGAAGCGGCGTGCCGAACATTTAAAGACGCAGCGCTGGACCTCAAAGTCTCCGCTCCGCGGATTACCGCGCTGGTCAAAGCCGGAAAGCTCGATGTTGAACTCGTCGACGGCCGTCGGATGATAACGATAGACAGCATCGAGCGCTACGCCGCCCAAGAACGCCACGCCGGCAGGCCAAAGAAGTTCGTCGCAGTCCAATAACCCCCTCACTTTCACCGACTACTAGAGCCGCTCACCAAACCAACATGCGCTCTGGGCAAATAGGTTGAACGTTTCGTGCGAGAATGCCCCTCAGTAAACAAACTTTCACCAGAGCGTAAGGGGCTGGCATACACATGCAGACGGTCTATCGGGTATTCGAGGGAGCGCGCGAGCCGCATCGGCTCGCCGTCGAGCGTACGGCCGAGCTACTCGGTCGCGGTGGCCTGGCGCTTATTCCAACCGAGACGGTCTACGGTGTCGCCGTGGCAGTCAACGCCTTCTCGGATGCCGTTCCACAAGATACAAGTGAACCTCTGCCGTGGCCGCGCGATCCGCAGGCCACCGTCAACGGCGCCGCAGTCCCTGTGCTCGGTACCGGCTACCGTCGCATCTTTACCCTCAAGCAACGTGAACTCACCCAAACGGTCGCCTGGCTGGTCGATGATGCCGAGGCCCTCGACCGCTACGGCGTGGATATTCCGGAAGAGGCCCGCGCGCTTGCTCGAAGATGCTGGCCGGGCGCCCTGACTATCGTGGTCAAGGCGGCGCCCTGCGTGCCGACCTTTATGCGCGCCGCCGACGATACGGTGGCCCTTCGCGCGTCGGCCTCGCCCGTGGTGCAGGCGCTCATCCGTACTTGTGGCGGTCCGCTTGCCTGCACCAGCGCCAACACGCACGGCGCGCCCGCGCCGGCAAGCTTTGCCGCCGTTGAGGACCGTATTCTGGAGGGGGTCGATGTGGCCGTCGACGCGGGCGAGACGCCGTGCCGCGATGCTTCGACCATCGTGACGTTTAAGCATGGCGAGCTCCAGATCCTGCGCCAAGGCGCACTTCCCGCATCAGAGATCGAGCGGGTCCTGTCCGACCCGATGCAATAGAAAGGTGTAAGCGATGTCGTTGAATCTAGGTAGCCTGGGTATGGAAGACGCCTCGTTTAGCTTTGGCGGTTCCTACATCATGGCGCTCGACTGCGGCACCACCTCGGTACTCGCGACCATCGTCGACGAGTACGGCTGCATCGTCGCCCAGGCGCGTCGTAGCGTCAAAACCAGCTTCCCGTGCCCCGGCTGGGTGGAGCAGGATCCCACGGAGGTGCTTGCCAGCCAGATCGGCGTGATGATGGAGGTCCAGTTTAAGAGCGGCATCCATTCCGATCGCATCGCCGCCATCGGTATCTCCAACCAGCGCGAGACCACGGTGGTGTGGGACCGCATAAGCGGCCAACCCATCTATAACGCCATCGTGTGGCAATGCCGTCGCACCGCACCTCTGATCGACGAGCTGGTCGAGCAGGGCGCAGAAGGGCTGGTTCGCTCCCGCACGGGACTCACGCTCGACCCGTATTTCTCGGCCTCCAAGGTGCAGTGGATTCTCGACAACGTTGACGGCGCACGCGAGAGCGCGGCGGCGGGCGACCTCATGTTTGGCACCATCGATACCTGGCTCATCTACAACCTCACCGGCGGCCAAACCTTTGCCACCGACTACACCAATGCCAGCCGCACGGCGCTCTTCAATATTCATACGCTGGACTGGGACGATGACCTGCTGGCTCTCTTCGACATCCCGCGTGCCATGATGCCCGAGGTCCGTTGGAGCGCCGGTGACTACGGCCGCGTCGCGAGCGACATCATGACCAACATGCCGCCCATCATGGGTGTGGCGGGCGACCAGCAGGCATCGCTGTTCGGTCACTGCTGCTTCCATCCCGGCCAGACCAAAAACACCTATGGCACGGGCTGCTTTATGCTCATGAACACCGGCGACGAGATCGTCGAATCCAAGAATGGCCTGGTCTCCACCATCGGTATCGCTGCGAACGGCAAGGTCAGCTATGCGCTCGAGGGCTCTATTTTTGCCGCCGGCTCAACGATGAACTGGCTGCGCGACAACATGGGCGTTATCTCCAACGTATCCGAATCGGCACAGCTCGCCTCTTCGATCGGCGATAACGAGGGATGCTACTTTGTCCCCGCTTTTGCGGGCTTGGGTGCACCATGGTGGGACGCGCACGCCCGCGGCATCGTATGCGGTCTGACCGGCGCCTCGAGTCGCGCGACCATCGTGCGTGCCGCTTGCGAGTCCATGGCCTATCAGAGCTATGACGTGCTGCGTGCCATGGAGCAGGACGTGGGTCTTTCGATCGAGCGCCTGTCCGTCGATGGTGGCGCCTCGCGCAACGAGTTCATCATGCAGTTCCAGGCAGACTTGCTGGATATCCCCGTACTGCAATGTGAGTCGGTGGAGACAACGGCGATCGGTGCCGCGTATCTGGCGGGCCTCGCGGTTGGGTATTGGGAGGATCTGGAGGAGCTGGAGCAAAACACCCAGATCGTCAAGACATTCCATCCCCATATGTCCGTTGAGCGTCGCGAGCACAACCTGGACGGTTGGCACGATGCGGTCAGGCGTTCGCTCAGCACCGCTCAATAGGGCTGCGACGGGGCGCTCGATACAACAAACCGTTAAACTTATGCACGGCGCGAGGCAACAACGTCGCCATGCGCCTTGTCAGCAAGGCCATCTTCCGGCGCAACGAAAGGGGCATCAACCCATGACCGTCACCTACGATACGTCCCGTGTGACCCTTGTCGATCACCCGCTCGTCCAGCACAAACTGTCGATCCTGCGCGACAAGGAGACCGGCACCAACCAGTTCCGCCAGCTCGTGCGCGAGCTCGCGCTTTTTGACGGCTACGAGGCCATGCGCGACCTGCCCATGGAAGACGTCGAGGTCGAAACCCCCATCACGACCGCCACGTTCAAGCAGCTTGCCGGCAAGAAGCTCGCCATCGTCCCCATCCTGCGTGCGGGCCTTGGCATGGTCGACGGCATCCTCGACCTGGTGCCCTCTGCCCGCGTGGGCCACATCGGCATGGAGCGCGACGAGGTCACCCACGAGCCGCACGAGTATTACTGCAAGATGCCCAAGGATATCGACCAGCGCATCTGCCTGGTCGTCGATCCCATGCTCGCCACGGGCGGTTCTGCCGAGATGGCTATCAGCTATCTGCGCGAGCGCGGTGTCGAGGACATCCGCATGCTGTGCATTGTCGCGGCCCCCGAGGGCCTCAAGTCGCTGACCGAGAAAGATCCCGATGTGCATATCTATACCTGCGCCATCGACGACCACCTCAACGAGGCCGCCTACATCGTTCCCGGCCTGGGCGATGCCGGTGACCGTATCTACGGCACGCTGTAGTCGTCGGGCCTTGTCGGCTACGGTCACAAATACGAAGAAATGGTGCGCGCGGGCGAGTAAAAGACGTCCACGCGCACTCCTGTTAACGGACGTTTAGCCCAGAGGGGTTCGCGAAAAAACGTATTACCGTACCTGCGGCATAAAGAAGGTCTTAAGAAAACGAACAGGTGCGTATTAACCGATGCTTTTTCGGTTGTACTTTAGCGATTGGCTCGTACAATAGTCACCAATGTTTGGCGGGAACTGTTCTGTGAGGCGTTAAAAAGGAAAGTGAGGACGCCAGTGTTTCAGGTAGCCGATCTGCTCGCTATCGTTGCAGGCGCCATCGCGGGCGCAATTGCCTTCCTTCCCTTTGTCTTTACGCTCAAGCCGGTTCTTGACGATAAGCAGAATGCGGACATGCTCAAGGGTATGGTGAGTCTGGCGGTCTCGGCAATCGCCCTGCTCGTCTTTACCTTGGTTGTGTTTGTGTTGTTCGGAGAGGCATTTCGCATGTTCCTCCTGGGCGAGGCGATCGGCTTCGTGGCCTTTATGGCCGCCTGCACGGTTCGCGTCGCCAAGGCGCTGCGAGATCCTCATGAGGTCGAAAGGTAAGTCGTGGAAATTTTTGAAAAGCTGCCTGATGAGATTAATCATCTGGTCAGCGAGTTCAGCTCCACCCCTGTCGTGGGCGATCTGAGCTGCGGCATCACGCAGTACTCGTTTTGGCTGATCGTCTCCACGATCGTGCTCCTGATCGTCCTGGCCGTGTTCAAGAAGAAGCAGACCCTGGTTCCCAAGGGCTTCTTCGTCAACGGTTTCGAGTACATCATCGAGTACGTCGAGAACGATATCGGCAAGGGCGTCGTGGGTGAGAACTGGAAGAAGCACTTCCCGTTCCTGTGCTCGCTTTTCCTGTTCATCCTGATCAATAACATGATCGGCTTGATCCCGGGAATGAAGCCCGGCACCGGCGCAATCGGCTCCACCGCCGCGCTCGCCATCTTCGCCTTCGTGTATTTCATCTACTACGGATGCAAGGCTCACGGCGTGATCGGCTACATCAAGAGCCTCGCCCCGCAGGGCGTGAGCTTCCCGATGAACGTGCTTGTGTGGGTCGTCGAGCTTTTCTCGACCTTCCTGCGCCTCATCACGCTCGCCGTCCGTCTGTTCTGCAACATGTTCGCAGGACACGTGGTCATGGGCTCGTTCGCCATCATGGCGAGCATGTTCATGCAGCCGCTGCTTCAGCAGGTTTCCGCGGCCCACGCCGTCGGCGCCCTGCCTTCGCTGGCCTGGCTTGCCATCCTCATCCTGATTTATACGATCGAGCTTGTGGTCGGCGCCATCCAGGCTTACGTCTTCACGGTCCTTACCGCCGTGTATGTCTCCGAGGCAGAGGAGGTCGCGGAGGAGGAGTAGTCTTCCGTTCGCGCCTTAAAGGTAAGGCAATTCGTTAAACCGCTGGTGCCCGTACCCATGGAGCCCGGCAGTTATAAATAAGGTTATCCTGCGTGAAATAAGACACGCACGACAAAGGAGGAATCGTGGGAGTTATCGGTTACGGTCTCGGTGTTATCGGCGCTGGTCTTGCTATCGGCCTGTCTGCTCTGGGTGCTACGGGTGCTATGGCCCGTCAGCCTGAGGTCCAGGGCCGCGTGTTCACCGTCTTCATCATGGGCTCCGCCTTCGGCGAGGCTCTGGCTCTGATCGGCTTCGTTGTCGCGCTGATCGTTAAATAGCACGGAGCGTCAAGTATGAATTTTTCATCCCAGAAGAGCGCGATCGCACTCTCCGCGTCCGCGGCCGCGCTGCTCATGCCGGTTTCCGCGTTCGCCGAGGACGGCGCTGCCGGTGCGGACATCCTCATCCCTAAGATGGCAGAGTTCATCCCGGCGCTTATCGCCTTCCTGATCATCTGGATCGTGCTGGCCAAGGTCGCCCTGCCGGGCATCATGAAAACCATGGAAGAGCGCGGCAAGAAGATCGAGGAGAGCCTCGACGAGGCCGAGAAGACCAAGCAGGAGGCTATCGCCAAGCGCGCTGAGTCCGACTCGATCGTCACCGACGCCCGTCGTCAGGCTGCCGACATCGTTCTCGAGGCCCGTAAGGACGCCGAGTCCGAGCGCGCCCGTATCATCGAGGCTGCTCACAAGGAGGCCGAGGAGATTATCGCCAAGGCCCATACGACCGTCGAGGACGAGCGCAAGTCCATCTACGCCGGTGCCGCGAGCTCTATCGCCGACCTGTCCGTTGCCGTCGCCACCAAGATCGTGGGCGAGGCACTCGAGGACGAGGCCGGGCAGAAGAAGCTCATCGAGCGCTACATCCAGGAAGCAGGTAGCCTGAATGCCGACTAGCCGCTATCAGGACAAGGTGCTCGAGACATACGCGCGCTCCCTTTTGGAAGCCGCTAAGGCCGAGAACCATGTGTTCGAGGACCTCGAGATGATTGAGCGCCTGGCTTCTGCCAGCCCCGAGATCATCGCCGTGCTCGACACCATGTCCAAGCGCGACCAGCTCGACCTTCTTCCCAAGGTGGCAGCTGCCTTTAAGTATGTTGCCGAGGAAGACGAGGATGTAGTGGGCGTGACCGTCACCACGGCGATCCCGCTCGACGACGAGCTGCGTCAAACCATCACTAAGAAATGCGAGCAGGACTTCGGCCGCAAGGTATTCCTTATTGAGCAGGTCGACCCGTCTATCGTGGGCGGCCTGGTGCTCGAGGCCCGCGGCGAGCGTCGTGACATTTCCGTCAAGACGCAGCTGCGCATTGCGCAGGAGACCCTCGCAAACTCTGCTAATTCGTACGGAGGTGAAGCCTAATGTCCGAAACCCTCAATGCCCAGGATATCGCCAAGAAACTGCAGGAGCAGCTCACGAGCCTCTCCGCGACGGTCGATACGCATGAGGTTTCAACGGTCGACGAGGTAGGCGACGGCATCGCGCGCGTCACCGGCCTCAAGAGCGCCATGGCAGGCGAGCTTCTGGAGTTCAAGAGCTCCGATACCGGTGAGACCGTCTTCGGCCTTGCCCAGAACCTTGACCGTGACGAGGTCGGCGCCGTTCTGTTTGGTGCCGTCGACTCCATCAAGGAAGGCGACGAGTGCCGCACCACTGGCCGCATTATGGATATCCCCGTGAGCCGTGCCATGCTCGGCCGCGTCGTCAATCCGCTCGGCCAGCCTATCGACGGTTTGGGTGACATTGTCGCCACGCACCGTCGTCCTATCGAGTTTAAGGCCCCCGGCGTCATCGACCGTACCCCGGTGTGCGAGCCGGTTCAGACCGGTCTGTTGGCCATCGACTCCATGGTGCCTATCGGCCGTGGTCAGCGTGAGCTCATCATCGGCGACCGTAAGACCGGTAAGACCGCCATTGCCATCGACGCTATCCTCAATCAGCGCGGCAAGGGCATGGTCTGCATCTATGTCGCCATCGGCCAGAAGGCTTCCACGGTTGCCAACATCCGTGAGACCCTCGCCCAGCACGGTGCGCTCGACTACACCATCATCGTTTCGGCAACCGCTGCCGATTCCGCCCCTATGCAGTACATCGCGCCTATGGCCGGTGCCGCTATCGGCGAGTTCTTCATGTACAACGGCGAGGACGGTAAGCCCGCCAGCGAGACCAACCCCGGCGGCCACGTGCTCGTCATCTACGACGACCTGTCCAAGCAGGCCGTGGCCTACCGTCAGATGTCGTTGACGCTGCATCGTCCGCCCGGACGCGAGGCCTATCCTGGCGACATCTTCTACCTGCACTCTCGTCTGCTCGAGCGTGCCGTCAAGATGTCCAAGAAGAACGGTTACGGCTCCATGACGGCCCTGCCGATCATCGAGACCCAGGACGGCGACGTTTCGGCCTACATTCCGACCAACGTCATTTCCATTACCGATGGTCAGATCTACCTGCAGTCCGAGCTCTTCTTCCAGGGCCAGCGCCCGGCAGTCGACGTGGGCATCTCCGTGTCCCGCGTCGGTGGTGACGCACAGACCAAGGCTATGAAGCAGGTCGCCGGCAACCTCCGTCTGGACCTTGCTTCGTACCAGGAGCTCGCGGGTTTTACGCAGTTCGGCTCCGACCTCGACGAGGCCACGCAAAAGCAGCTTACCCACGGCGCTCGCATGACCGAGCTCCTTAAGCAGCCGCGCTACAAGCCGTTTGAGGTTGGCGAGCAGATCGTTACGCTGTTCGCTGGCAACGAGGGCTTCCTGGATGACCTGGAGATCGCCGACGTGCTGCCTTTCCGTGCCGAGCTCATCGAGTACATGGACAATGGCTTTGGCTCGCTGCTTGACAAGGTTCGCGCCAAGAAGATCGATGATGACACCAAGGCTGAGCTCTTGCGCGTCATCGGCGACTTCAAGCAGCAGTTCATGGCCAAGCACCATTCGGATGTTTCTGGATCAGAGGAGAACTAAGCCCCATGGCCAACCTTCGCGACATTAAGAAGCGAATCTCCTCGGTTACCACGACCAAGCAGATCACGCGCACGATGGAGATGGTCTCTACGGCCAAGATCCGTCGTGCTCTCGATCGCTCCAAGCAGGCCGAGCCCTATAAGGAGGCGCTGACCGACGTCATGTTGACGGTCGCCGGCGACGCCTCCTGTTCGGGCACCGATCCCATGCTGCAGAAGCATGAGAGCGTCAAGCATGGCCTGATTGTCGTTATTGCCTCGGACCGCGGCCTTGCCGGCGGTTTCAATACGACGGTGGAGCGCACGGCCGAAAAGCTCGCCGCTTCTTGGGCGAACGACGGCATCGAGTGCGAGATCATCGCGTGCGGGCGTAAGCCGGCCACGTATTTCCGTGACCGCGCAAACGTCGTCATGCACTTTGAGGGCAATTCCTCCGAGCCCGATTTCAATCAGGCCCGCATGATCTCCTCTCATATCTGCGATGCGTATCGTGCCGGTGAGCTTGACCGTGTCGAGCTTGTCTACCACCACGCCAAGAACCGCGTGGATCAGGAGCTTCGCGTCGAGCATCTGTTGCCGCTCGACCCCGAGATGATCGCTATGGCCCACGGTCCGCGTAAGAACGAGACCGACGCCCCTAAGCGCATCTCGTCCACGTTCGAGTTCGTGCCCTCTCCCGAGCATGTTCTCGGCAAGCTTGTGCCGTCTTATATCCTGACGGTCATCTACCAGGCCCTGATCGATTCGGCGGCTGCCGAGCAGGGTGCACGCCGCAAGGCCATGCACTCCGCGACGGAAAACGCCACCGCGATCATCTCGACCCTTACCCGCACGTATAGTCGCGTGCGCCAGGCTTCGATCACGACCGAGATTAACGAGATCGTCGGCGGAGCCTCAGCATTGGAGGAACAGTAATGGCTAATAACACCGTACAGCTTGCGGTCGAGGAAGCCACCAAGAAGACGACTGCCGGTGATGGTCGCATCGTGCGTATCATCGGCCCTGTCGTCGACGTCAAGTTTGACGGCGCGGTGCCCCCGATCTACAACGCGCTCACGGTCGAGGCCGAGACCCCGATCGGTCATCTGAGCACGATCCTCGAGGTCGAGAGCCAGCTTCCGGGCGGCGTCGTCCGCACGGTCGCCATGTCCTCGACCGACGGCCTGCAGCGCGGCCTCATTGCCACCGATACCGGTGAGCCCATGAAGATGCCCGTTGGCCCCAAGACGCTCGGCCGTATTTGGAACGTTATGGGCAAGCCCGTCGACGGCAAGCCCATGCCCGAGGTGGAGGAGTTCTACCCCATCCACCATGCAGCGCCCCGTTTCGACGAGCTCACCACCAAGACCGAGATCTTCGAGACCGGCATCAAGGCCGTCGACCTGCTCGAGCCCTACATCCGTGGCGGCAAGACGGGTCTGTTCGGCGGCGCCGGCGTCGGCAAGACCGTTCTGATTCAGGAGCTCATCAACAACCTCGCCCAGGAGCATGGCGGCACCTCGGTGTTCACCGGCGTCGGCGAGCGTACCCGTGAGGGTACCGACCTTTATCTCGAGATGAGCGAGTCGGGCGTTATCGACAAGACTTGCTTGGTCTATGGTCAGATGAACGAGCCGCCTGGAGCGCGTCTGCGCATCGGTCTGGCCGGCCTTACCACCGCTGAGTACTTCCGCGATCGTGGCCAGGACGTTCTGCTGTTCATCGATAACATCTTCCGCTTCTCCCAGGCCGGTTCCGAGGTTTCCGCACTGCTGGGCCGTATGCCTTCTGCCGTTGGTTACCAGCCCACGCTGGCTACCGAGATGGGTGACCTCCAGGAGCGCATTACCTCGACCAAGACGGGCTCCATTACCTCCGTCCAGGCTGTCTACGTCCCCGCAGACGACCTGACCGACCCGGCGCCTGCCACGACGTTTACGCACCTCGACGCCACCACGGTTCTTTCGCGTAGCATCTCGTCGCTCGGCCTGTTCCCGGCTATCGACCCGCTCGCGTCTTCTTCTGACGCTCTCGATCCCTCGATCGTCGGCGAGGAGCACTACCGTGTCGCCGTCAAGGTCCAGGAGCTCCTGCAGGAGTACTCCGACCTTCAGGACATCATCGCCATTCTGGGTATGGACGAGCTGTCCGAGGAGCAGCGCCTTACGGTCAACCGTGCTCGTAAGATTCAGCAGTTCCTCTCGCAGTCCTTCCACGTCGCCGAGAAGTTCACAGGCAACCCCGGCGTCTACGTCCGTGTCGAGGATACCGTCCGCTCCTTCGCCGAGATTGTCGACGGCAAGGCCGATGATCTGCCCGAGCAGGCATTCCGCTATGCCTCCACGATTGAGGACGTGCGTGAGCGCGCCCGCAAGATGGAGGAGAAGTAGGTTATGCGTATCCGCATCGTGTGCCCCGTGAGCCTCGCCTATGAGGGTGACGCTGCGTTTGTGTCGATTCCGTCTACGGATGGCGAGTTTGGCGTTTTACCTGCTCACTCCAGCGAAATCTGCACGATCGACCGCGGTTACGTTCGCGTTTCCGATAAGGCCATGGGCACTGTCGACCACACGTTTGCCGTGGTCGGCGGCTACGCCCAGGTTGCGGACGATGTCGTGACCGTCCTCGCCGAGCGCGCTTGCGATTTGGCGACCGTCGATGCCGACAAGGTTAAAGCTGATATTCAAGGTTTTGAAGAGAAGCTGGGTAATTTGTCGGAGGATGATGCACGCCGCGCCTACCTCTATAATGAAATCGCATGGTGTAAGCTCAAGCTTGCCCAATAGTCAAACGCTTTAGCGTTCGACCATTTGCGAACACATCATGCCCGGGATGGCCCAGCCACCCCGGGCATGCTTTTTGAAAGGGTAGACCTTGGATATTATCCGTGTTGAGGGTGGCCACGCCATCGGAGGATCCGTGCCCGTCTCGGGTGCAAAGAACTCCGCACTCAAACTCATGGCGGCAACGCTTCTGGCGCCGGGCAAGACAACGCTTCAGAACGTGCCCGATATTTCCGACGTCCACGTTATGGGCAAGGTGCTCAAGGGCATGGGCGCCACGATCGAAGTTCTCGATGAGCACACGCTCGAAATCGATACCTCCCAGGTTGATTCCTGGGAGGCTCCCTACGAGCTTGTCGCCAAGATGCGCGCCTCCACGGCTGTGATGGGCCCCCTACTGGGCCGTTTCCATCGCGCCAAGATTGCCATGCCGGGCGGCTGCAACCTGGGTGCTCGCAAGATCGATATGCATATCCTGGGTCTCGAGGCTCTGGGCGTCGAGTTCGACACCGCCCACGGCTACATCAACGCCAGTGCTCCCCAGGGTCTGCACGGCACCACCGTCACGCTTGAGTTCGCGAGCGTCGGTGCCACCGAAAACCTCATCATGGCTGCCGTGCGCGCACAGGGCACCACGGTTATCGACAACGCGGCCCGTGAGCCCGAGATCGTCGACCTCGCCAACATGCTCAACGAGATGGGCGCCAAGATTGTTGGCGCCGGTACGCCCGTCGTGACCATCGAGGGCGTGGAGGAGCTGCATCCCGTTACCCATTGCGTGGTGGGCGACCGTATCGAGGCCGGCACATTTATCGTCGCCGGCGCCCTCATGGCCGATGAACGCGGCGTCGATGTCACGGGGTTCTGCCCCATCCACCTGGGCATGGTGCTCAAAAAGATGGAACTTATGGGCATCGAGTGCGAGCGTATCGAGAACGGTATCCACGTCAATCGCGTCGAGCGCATCAAGCCGGTCGATATCCAGACGCTTCCGTTCCCGGGTTTCCCGACCGACATGCAGGCGCAGATCATGGTGCTTTCGGCCCTTGCCGACGGAAGCTCCGTAATTACCGAGAACATCTTCGAGAACCGCTTCATGTTCGCCTCCGAGCTCGTGCGTATGGGTGCCGATATTCGTATCGAGAGCCATCACGCCATGATTCACGGCGTCAAGGGCTTCTCGGGCGCACAGGTCACCTCACCCGACCTGCGTGGCGGCGCGGCTCTTGTGATTGCCGGTCTTATCGCCGATGGCGTTACCGAGGTCTCGGCCATCCATCACATCAAACGTGGCTACGAGCGGTTTGTCGAAAAGCTGCAGGCGCTTGGCGCACATGTCGAACATGCCACCGTTCCCGATCCCGTCATCTACTAATGCAGGTTGCCTATGTTTAACAAGAAGCCCCTAGCGGATAACACCCGAAGACCCTCGACTGGTGCGCAGGCCAAGATCTACAGCCGCGACAATGTTGCACGCTATTCCGAGCGCGCCCGTCAGCGCCGTCGCGGGCGCACGGTTCGCCGCGTCGCGCTCATCGCCGTGCTCGGTGTGTTGCTGAGCGCCACGACCGCTGCAGGTCTGTGGTTTGCCACTATCATGGGCAAGCTTGGCGACTCCAATGTCATTACCAACAACCTGCGCCAGATTCTGGTCGATACCGATGAGGCAAAAGATCCGTTCTACGTGCTGCTTCTTGGTACCGACGGTCGTCCGGGCGAGGATACGTATCGTGCCGACTCGATTATCCTGGCTCGCATTGACCCTACGCAAAAGCAGGCAACGCTTGTCTCCATTCCGCGCGATACCAAGGTTGTCTATAACGGCTCGACCATGAAGATTAACGCCTGTCATACGTATGGCGGCGCCGAGGCCATGGTCCAGGCGGTCAACGAGCTGTGCGGCGTGCAGATTTCTCACTATGCCGAGGTCAGCTTTGACGGCATGCGGTCGCTTATTGATTCGGTTGGCGGTATCGACATTAACGCGACCGACGACGTCGACGATCCCGAGCACCTGGATATTAAAATTACCGCTGGTCAGCAGCATATGGACGGCGCTACCGCCCTTACCTATGCTCGCTGCCGCTACACCTATGCCGACGGCGATTACACGCGCATGCGCCATCAGCGTCAGGTGCTTGGCGCCCTTGCCAACCAGATTCTCAATAACTTCGATGCCACGAAGATCTTTGGCCTGGTTAATTCGCTGTCCGATATGCTCGTAACCGATATGAGCGTTCAGGATATCGTGTCTACGGTCAACGCTATGCGCGGCATGGATGTCGACGGTATCTACTCGGCCAATCTGCCCTCGTACGCCGACAACAGCACCATGATCGACGGTGTGAGCTACGTCTTTGTCTACGAGGACGAGCTTAAGGAAATGATGGCCCGCGTCGACGCCGGTAAGGATCCCAAGGGTCCCAACACCATGGGCCTTTCTGACAGTTCCAGCTCTACGATCGGCGACCTGAACAACAACACGTCTGACGACTACGCAAACGGTACCGCAACCTCATCGGTCAGCTCTGACGAGTCCGATGACTCAAGCGATTCGAGCGATTCGGACTACTACGAAGAGCCCACCGGCGACGGCAACGGCTACGAAGCCAACTACTAGGGTTACGCGGGCTTACCAGCCCGCGTAACGGCTCGACGCTGCGCGACGTCCAGAGCGACAATTTGTCATTCAAAAGGCAGGGCATGACCAGAAGGTCAATGCCCTGCCTTTTGAATGACAACTTGTTCGCTCTGGACGTCGCTCGCTGACGTTGGCTCAACCTGCGATGCCGACTACTTTTCATGCACCAAAAATCGCCCCGTTCTCGGTTTTGAGGACGAGGCGATTTTTCTTACCTAGATTATGCGAGTTCCTTATGCGAAGCGGGCGACGAGTTCCTGGAGGACGTCGGTCATCTTGACGAGCGAGTTGACTGGGACAAACTCGTTGACGCCGTGGTAGCAGTAACCGCCCGTGGAAAGGTTGGGGCAGGGCAGGCCGCGGAACGACAGCTGCGCGCCATCGGTGCCACCGCGAATCGGCAGCACCTGAGGCTCAACGTCGCAAGCAAGGTAGGCTTCCTTGGCGACGTCGATCAGCTCGGGGTAATCGCACACGATCTCGGCCATGTTGCGGTACTGCTGCTTAATCTCCACGGTCACGCGCTCCTCACCCAAACGCTGGTTGAGCATGGCGGCGGCGGAATCAATCAGATTGAGCTTCTGCTGGAACTTGGCTGCGTCGTGGTCGCGGACGATATAGCGCGCTGTGGCATGGTCGACCGTTGCCGAAACGCCCTCAAGGTGATAGAAGCCTTCGTAGCCCTCGGTGTATTCCGGACGTTGCACGTAGGGGAGCAGGGCGTTGAAGTCGCAGAACAGGTTGCCCGCGTTGACCATGCGGTCCTTGGCGTCGCCGGGATGAATGGACTGGCCCTCAAAGCGAACGGTTGCCTCGGCGGCGTTGAAGCACTCCCACTCCAGCTCGCCAACCGGACCGCCGTCGACTGTGTAAGCGTACTTGCAGCCGAAGGCCTCGATATCCAACAGCTCGGCACCGTGACCGATTTCCTCGTCCGGGCAGAAGCAAATGCCGAGCGCGGGATGGGGCAGGGAGGGATCCTGCGCGATGCGTGCGACGAGCGCCATGATTTCGGCGACGCCCGCCTTGTCGTCCGCGCCCAGCAGCGTTGTGCCATCGCTGCAGACCAGGTCCTCACCCGCGAGGTCGTTCAGGGCGGGAAGCTTGGCGGTACTCATGGCAACGGGCTTACCGTCAACCGTGCCGCAGACCAGGTCGCCGCCTTCGTAGTGTACGATGTGCGGCTTCACGCCAGCGCCCGGTGCAACTTCGGTGGTGTCGAGATGAGCGATCAGGCCCAGGGCGGGCTTGTCCTCAGCGCCCGCACTTGCGGGAATATGCGCGCAGACATAGGCGTGCTCGGTCACGTGGGCATCTTCCGCACCAAGCTCGCGCAGCTCCTCGGCAAGTACGTTGGCAAGGTCAAACTGAACGGCGCTCGAGGGTACCTGGTCGCAGTTTGCATCCTCGGACTGCGTGTTGATCTGGACGTAGCGCAAAAAGCGTTCGAGGACATCGGGGCTCGTGGGGGTGTTTTCCATAAAGACCGCTCCAATCTTGGTCGTCGTGTGCAACAAGAACTCTAGCACGGTATGCCACGGCATACCACGACGCTTGGATGGGGTAGAATCACCCATTGAATGCAGAAGGGACGGAAGATCATGGATACGACAAATAGCTCGCGCGAACTACATCTGACGGTGGCGAACGAAGACTACTTGGAGTGCATGGTTCGCATTGAAAGCGAAGAGGGGGAAACCAACGGCGTGCGATCGGTCGACATCGCGCAGCGCCTTGGCGTCTCCAAGGCATCGGTCAATAAAGCGGTTTCGGCGCTCAAGGCATCCGAACTTGTCGAGCAATCGCACTACGGCAAGGTAGTCCTGACCGATCGCGGCCGCGAGGTTGGTGCGGCTATCTGGTACCGTCATCGCCTCATCCGCACGTTTTTGGTTCAGGAGCTCGGTGTCGAATTTGAGCGAGCCGATTCCGAGGCCTGCATGATGGAGCATGCGCTTTCCGAGGACACGATGAACCGCTGGCTCGCCTATCTCGAAAAGCAGGGAATCAGCGTCGAGGAATAGCGGGATATATATGGATACGAGTTATTACAACCGCTTTGGTGCCGAGGAACTTGCGCGCCGCTTGTCGAGCGAGACCTTGTTGGCGCAGGGCCCCATGGGCAGTGTTCTGTTGAGTGAGTACGATGCCGCCGACATTCCACCGGCGTTTTGGAATCTGGCAGAGCCGCAGACCGTTTCTCGTATCCATCGCTTGTATGTCGCTGCCGGCGCGCAGGTGCTCATTACCAACACCTTTCAGGCATCAAGCTATGCCCTCAAGCACGACCAGATTGCGCCGTCCGTGGCGGAGGTCAATCGCGGGGCCGTCGACGATGCTCGCCAGGCGCACCCGCAACTGCTGCTGGGCTCGATGGGCCCGATCGGTATTGAGTGGTTTGCCGAGGACTCTGCCGAGTATCGTGAAATCCGAGGCATTGCGCGCGAACAGACGCACGCCTTGCTCAATGCCGGCGTTGACGGTCTGCTGATCGAGACGGTGACGTCTATCCGTAATTTGCAGCCCATGCTTGCCGGCGCCCGAGATGCCGCCGACGGCATGCCTGTTCTGGTGAGTTTTGTCGTTGACGATAAAGGCGACCTGTTGGACGATGGCCTCAACATCGAGGCGGCCGTTTTGTACGCCGAAAAACACGGCGCAAACTCGGTTGGTGTTAATTGCTGTTCGCTTGCGGCCGCGAACGCGGCGGTGCCCAGGATGGTTGCATCGGCGACTACTCCCGTCACGGTGCGTCCCAACGTAGGCGATCCGGTCCAGACTCAGGATGGCCCCGTATGGCACGAGAACCCCGAAGCTTTCGCGCGCGCATGCATCGAATGGAGACATGCCGGTGCCGCAATGGTGGGCAGTTGCTGTGGAACCACGGCAATCACTACGGCCGCGATGGCCGAGGCGCTCGATATATAAAGGGCAAAACCGCTCCATACGGGGCGGTTTTTTTTATTGCTTGCATGTCCTCGGCAGCATTTGCCCAAATGGTGAATGCTGGTGCCGGCAGGTTGCCGAGTGCATGTTGCGGGTATACCCCATGCGTACCATGATCCAAACACTGTGAGGTGTCTGCGCGTGTGCGCGATAATTCATTTTGGAACTGACGGTTGGCGCGCTCGCGTCGATGAGGACTTCACTGCCGATAACGTTGCTCGTATCGCCGATGCCGTCGGCGAGTTGTGGCAAAAGACCAATCCGGGCAAAACAGTATATATAGGGTTCGACACCCGGCCCCTGGCGAGCGAGTTCGCTGAACTTGCGGCGGGCGTGCTAGCAGCGCACGGGCTGGACGCCGTGCTCGCTTCGCGACCTGTTCCGACCCCTGCCCTTACGTGGGCGGCGGCTTATGACGGTGAGGCGTGCGGCGCGCTCATGGTGACGGGGTCCCATCATCCGCAGGGTTATCTGTGCCTCAAGATTCGCATGGGTGACGGCTCAACCGCCAACCAGGATGTCATCGAAGAGCTCGAAGAGACCATGGCTCCCGAGCCAATGGGGATCGAGGGGCAATATCGCACCGCGGATATCATTCCTGACTATATGCAGGCGGTGGCATCATTTGTCGATGCCGAAGCCATCCGCGCCGCGCACCTGCGCGTGGTTGTCGATCCCATGGGCGGCGCAGCCCAGGGCTATCTAGCCGACTTGCTGCGCGAGCTTGGCGTTGAGGCGCACGAGATTCACGCCGGGCAGGCGTCTGACCAAGAAGATATCTGCCCCGACCCCGTTGAACCTTGGGTGGACGCTTGCGAGCGCACGGTTATCGAGGACGGAGCTTGCGCTGGCCTGGTGACCGACGGCGACGCCGACCGTATCGGCGCGGTTGACGAGCGCGGCAGATATATACATCCGCATCAGATCATGGCGCTCGTTTTGGGCGACTTGGTTCAATTTCGTAATTTGGAGGGGCGCGTCGTCGTCAATCTTTCATGCTCGACGCTCGTACGTCGCATTGCCGAGGCGCTTGGCTGCCGCGTGACCGTCAAACCAGTCGGTTTCAAATATATAGCGGCGGAGATGAAGAAGGGCGGCGTCCTCATAGGCGGCGAAGAAGCCGGTGGTATCGGCATCGCCGCGCATATGCCCGAGCGCGATGGAATCCTCGCCTGTCTGATTCTGTGTGAGCTTATGGCAAAGACGGACGCGCCTTTGGGCGTTCTGGTCGACCAACTCGAGGACAGTTTTGGTAAGACGAGTTACGGTCGACGCGATTTGCGCCTTGAGGCCGAAGATGCCGAAACGTTACGAACCCTGCTGCCGGGCGTAAACCCCAAGTCGATTTGTGGCAAGGTGCCGCAAAACGTTAGTCATATGGACGGCTTGCGTCTGTCATTCGAGGATGACACGTGGCTGCTGGTCCGTCCTAGCGGGACCGAACCAGTGGTGCGCGTCTACGCCGAGGGGTTCTCGGTGGAAGAACGTGATGAGTTGCTCGATGCTGGCTGTGCTTTAGCTAGGGGGACGTATCCGCTTTAACCATGAGACTGCCTTATATAAAGAGATGCTCGGCGAGCGGTAGTTAACGGCTGGCAAACGTTAGTCGGATCACAAGATGTGTAGGAAATGTGTACGCCCAGATTCCCGCCCGCGGGGCCCCTCCGGTCTGGCAATATATCTCCTTGCCGCGCGGCCCGGTGGAACCGGGAACCGGCGC
>ERZ1673697.575-NODE-575-length-55462-cov-5.889851_pt1 | contig 55462 bp, 44 predicted proteins | sample MGYA00580227_ERZ1673697 | MGnify/ENA primary metagenome ERZ1673697 (study PRJEB41218, sample SAMN15661759) | gut metagenome | host: Homo sapiens | place: Canada: London | collected 2015-08-20/2019-03-30 | study: EMG produced TPA metagenomics assembly of... | reverse complement strand
CGGAGGCGGAATACTGACTGTTGAGCGAAACATCCCAATAATCAAAGGCAGCGGAATCGTTGTTTTTTTGAACAGGGATATAAGCATACTGCTGAACGCAAAAACCGCCAACCGTCCCTTGATCCGCGGCGGACGCGAAGCCGTGCTCAAACTTTATGCCGAACGTATCGAAACCTACCGCAAATGTGCAGATCTTATTGTTAATCCGGACAGCGCCGGCTGCATCGGAAGAATTCTCGATTATTATAAAAGAATAACCGAATGATTGGCTGCACTGCCGACTGAATTCCGCAATAAAGCAGCGTCCCGAAAATTGCTTGCAAATGCGGGACGCTGTTGATGTATTAATTGCTGCCGCAGCACCTTTCACAGCTGCGCTTTGCAGGCAGATTCACCGTGAATTCAATCAATCCATCCTCTGTATTAACGGCAGAAACGCTTCCCCCGTGAACACGAACTATCTTTTTCACAAGTGCAAGCCCGAGGCCGTTGCCTTCACGCTTGTGTGATGTATCTCCCTGATAGAATTTTTCAAAAATGCGCTTCAGCGTTTCACCCGACATCGGCTCTCCCCGATTGGCGATTTTAAAGCTGAGCATGTCATCTTTTTCTTTCAGGCTTATGTATATTATTTCTCCTTCCGGACTGAACTTTATTGCATTGTCAATAAGGTTTGACCAAACATTGCCGAGCAGTCCTTCAACCGCACAAAACTCAATGCTGTCCATATCCATTTCAAAGCCGATATTTTTTTCACTCCATTTGTTTTCCAAAAGCAGAATGGATTGGCGAACCTGTTCATCAACGCGATAGCTGCTCAGAGTGAACGGCATTGTCTGGTTTTCGATTTTTGTTATCATCAGGATATTTGAAACCAGCGTTGAAAGGCGGCGCGTACTGACAACAATGCGTTCCGTATATTCACTTCGTGCCTCAGCGGACAAACTTTCATCCTGAAGAAGCATCGCATAGCCTTCAATGGAGCTTAACGGAGTTTTAAATTCATGCGAAACGTTTGAAACAAAATCGTTGCGCAGCGTTTCGACTGCATTCAACTCGTCAACCATATGGTTAAAATCGCTGTATACACGCCTGATGATTTCAAAATTGCTCTTGGTTTCCAGCTTCACGTCATAGTCCCCGTTCGCAACACGCTGCATTGCTGTGCTTAACGCATTAACCGGGCGCACAATGTTTCCGGAAAGTATCACCGTTATTGCAGTGCCGAGCAGCAGGCTTAAAACTGAAATGCCTGCAAGCACCGTGAATATTCCGACCCGCTGCGCCGTCCATATTCCGAGCCGGTAAAGCACGAACGTTAAGGACATTGCGATAATCAGAGTGCATGTGAGTATAATAAACACCACAAGCGTGAAATATGTTCGTATTTTTTTCTCATTTTTCAACTGCTGTGCAATATCAATAACATCTGTTTTTTTTCGTTTTGAATTCTGTTTCCCACCGCATGTCTCCGCTTTCTTTTCCGACGCGCAGCCCGATATGCAGTTTCTCTTTATTTCATCATGCGCCATGCCGTTTCACCGCCTTGTAGCCCAATCCGCGTATGGTAATGATTTCAAAATCGTCATTATCTCTGAACCTGTCGCGCAGCCTGTTGATGTGTACGTCAACCGTGCGCGGTTCGGTCTCGCTGTCCAACCCCCATATATCATCCATTAACTGCTGACGGGTGAATATTCTTCCCGGATATGCGGTCAATTTGTACAAAAGCATGAATTCTTTTTGCGGCAGAACCATGCTTTTGCCGTTTGCTGTCACCGTCATTGAGTCGTATTCAAGCACGGTGTTTCCTATTGTCTGCCTTCTGTCGCTGATCATTTGTGCACGCCGCAGCAAAGCGCCCACGCGCAGCACCATTTCGTTAACGTTCACGGGTTTAACCATGTAATCATCCGTTCCCGAAGCAAAGCCCATCTGCATATCAACAAAAGAATCTTTCGCCGTGATCATCAGAATCGGTATCGTAATCCCGCTTTCGCGCAGACTTGAAGCCAGTTCATAACCGTTCATATTCGGCATCATAATATCCGAAATGATTAAATCAACATATTCCTTGTCCAGCACGTCAAGTGCCTCCTTGCCGTCGGAAACACATATTGCCGAATAACCGTGAAGAGTCAGAACACGATAGAACAATTGCCTGAGCTCAATATCATCCTCTGCAATAAGAATCTTAAACATAATTGTCAGCCGCCTCGCTTTCGTTTGAAATAAGCCTGAGAACTCACTTTTGGCGCAGAAACTGCGTGATTCGCGGTTTTTTCTGCAAATACAGACTCAAATCAATATTATTTCTGTTACGTTTAGAATTACCTTTGTTTTGACGCGGCTTCCCGTCCGCTGCTTCCTGTGCCGTGTGCACTTTCAAGGGGCGTTTTCCCATCGTCAGTATTATTTTAGCACAAAAACATCAAGCGAATATTAATTATCGCCCGATTTTTGAAAAAAAGAGTGTTTTTTCGGCAGAGACGTCTGCTGTTTTCTTTTTCGACACAATTTGAATATCAACCGCTGTTCACACTCGGTTCACGAAAAGTTTGCGAAGAAGGATTAACATAACATCAGGAAAAGGAGGCAACCGCAATGAAAAGATCTTCCCAAACAGAAAAAAAGGTTTTCAACTCTGCAAACGGCTTTGAAAAGAGACCGGCCGCCAAGAAAAATTGTGCGGATTACGGTTTTTGCGCCGCGCAGATTTTTATTGCATTGACCACAGCCGTATCACTTTTGTTCGGAAAGAAACTCGGCTGGAACCTTCGCGAAAACATGCTTATCTGCATCATGACATCCGTTCTTTTGTTCAGTCCGTGGCTTGCCGAGCATGTTCTCAGGGTTTCATTCCCGCCGATTCTGAAACTGCTGTTTATGCTGTTGATAATGGGCGGACCGATTTTCGGCAAGATATATAAATTTTACTATATAATTCCGTTTTGGGACAAATCGCTGCATGTCTCATCCGGCTTTCTTTTTGCAGTTATTGGCGCAGTGCTGCCGGACGTTTTGGACAGCGGCAACAAAAGCCATTCGCAGGCACTGAAGCTTGTGTCCGCTCTCAGCTTCACACTTGCAATTGCCGCCGTGTGGGAATTTTACGAATACGCCATGGACACGTTTTTCGGAATGGATATGCAGCAGGATACAATTGTGTCCGGCATAAATTCATATCTGTTGGGCAGCGAGAAAGGCGTTGCGGGTTCAATTTCGGATATTCAATCTGTTATTGTCAACGGCGAAGAGCTGAGCATCAACGGCTACCTCGACATCGGGCTTATTGACACAATGCAGGACATGCTTGTTTGCACTCTCGGAGGAATTTGTTATTGCGTATGTTTCATACTTTGCGAGCACGGTGTCAAGCTCCTTGGCAAATTCAACAGTCTGCTTCCGTATCGCAGTTCCGCAATGCCGTGTTTCGACCGCAGCGGCATCTGCTCCGACGAAACCGGACGAACGGATGAAGAGTCAAAAACATCTGCGGCGTGAGTAATCGGCCACCCAAAACGTACAAAGCTTCGGAATCTCAGTCAAAAAACATTTACACGCAGCGGTTCCGAAGCTTTAATTTTCAATTGCCGGCTCATTTATTAATGATTCATTGTTATTTTAATATTATTCTTATTAATTAAGTTTTTTTGAAATTAGCGTTTCATTCTCTTTCGGCTATTGAAATTTCGGTAATAATGCGGTATAATTAATCCAAATTTGAACATTGCAAGGGTTTGTTTTGCCTCAGCCTCGATGCAAAGCTCCCTTTTCTGTTTATTTTAACTGCAAAACCTTGTTTATTTAATGGCTTTGCCGCGATTTATTGCCGCTTTGCACTTTGCTGCAAGGCGTTGAGCGATTCAGCCGGAGGTTCGATTTGATTATTTATCAAAAATCGAAATATTTTTCTGCCGAACAGGCACAAGATAATCTTACAGGGCTTTCCCCCCTGCTTGTTCGTGCGCTCCGTGCAAGAGGTGCCGTCACTCCGGAACAAATTGAAAGATTTCTTCACCCTTCCGCTGAAGATTTTCATGATCCGTTTCTTCTTCCCGATATGGACAAGGCCGTTCAAAGGATACATGCTGCACTTGAGAACGGCGAAAGAATCTGCATTTTCGGAGATTACGATGTTGACGGTATTTGTTCAACCGCCATGCTCGTTGATTATTTTCATTCAGTCGGTGCAGATGTAGGCTATCATATTCCGTCGCGTCGGGAAGAAGGCTATGGCATGAGCCGCGGTGCAATCGACAAGCTGCATTCGTGCGGGGTTAACCTCATAATCACTGTTGACAACGGTATTTCCGCCGCCGATGAAATCAGCTATTGCAGCGAACTCGGCATTGATGTTATTGTGACGGATCATCACATTCCGCCCGAAACCGTTCCGAAATGCACCGCCGTTGTCTGCCACACGGTCAGCAATTCACAGTATCCGAATTCAATCCTCTGCGGTGCGGGCATTGCCTTTAAATTGCTCCACGCTCTCGCCGGACTTGAAGCTGCAATGCAATATGTTTCCCTTGCGGGGCTTGCCTCGGTTGCGGACGTTGTTCCGTTGCTTGACGAAAACCGTGTTTTTGTTAAGTTGGGGCTTAATGCGATAAACAGCGGCAATTGCTGCAACGGGCTTTACCGTCTTTTGAACGGTGTTCCCACTGCACGTCGGCCGTATAATGCATGCACTCTCGGCTTTGCTGTTGCCCCGCGGCTTAACGCCTCCGGGCGAATGAGCGATGCTTCACTCGGAGTTGAGCTTTTTCTTTGCCGCGACCCCAATCGTGCCGACGAGATAATCGCCCGCCTTAACAAGCTCAACGAGCTGCGTCAGCAGGACGAAGCAAACATTCTTAACGATGCAATTCGCCGTCTTGAACCCTGCGACCTTTCGGACACAAGAGCAATCGTCCTCCGTTCCGAAACATGGAATGCCGGTGTTATCGGCATTGCCGCTTCACGCATTGCAGAAATGTATCACCGCCCGACGATACTGTTTTCGGAATCCGACGGAATACTCAAGGGCTCTGCGCGATCAATAGACGGAGTCAACATTCATGAGGTGCTTTGTTGCTGCCGTGAATTTTTCGTTCGTTTCGGCGGCCATGCAAAAGCGGCCGGAATAACAATGGAATCCGCATTTTTTGAGGATTTTCGCTTTAAACTCAACGCCTGTCTTAAAGCAGGCTATGATGACTCCGTGTTCATACCGTGCAAACGATACGAATTCGATATTCCGCTTGAGCAGGTCACCAGAGAATTGATTGCCGAACTGACCCGCCTCGCCCCGTTCGGAGAGAGCAACCCTTCCCCCGTCTTCCGCTCCCGCCATGTGGCCGTGAGCAGGCTGCGCCGCTTCGGCAGCGATGCTCAACACACAAAAATGGACGTAAGCCCGAGCATTTCGAGCTCTGCGCCTCCGTTGGATGCAGTTTGGTTTGCCTCGGCCGCAAGTTATTATCGGCTGCTGAATGCCGACACGGTTGATATACTTTATACGCCCGGCATCAATAATTGGAACGGTTTTGACAGCATTCAGCTTCGCGTTGTTTCCGCAAAAGCGGAGCAGCCGCGTGACATCGATGCCTATATTGAAAAAGGTATGCGCTATTTCTGCAACGGTTTGCTTGAAAACCTGTCTTATCGGCTGTCCGAACCGGAGCAGCTCCCGGAAATATGCGAAACAACCCTCGCCGAGCTTTGTTCCCGCTCTATATCCGGTTTGCTTGTGCTTGTTTTTTCTGTTGAATCCGCCAAAAAGATTCTTGACGAAATTCGCAGCAGTCAAATCGGCAATGTTGACATTTGTTACTCTTGCGTTGCGGATTCACCCGTTTGCTGCAACACCGTTTTGCTTGCACCGCAGCTTGCAAATCTGCCTGCATTCGGGTTCAGCAAGGTCGTTTTCTACGACAATCCCCCTTGCAGCGGTGTTTACACTGCGGTTTCGCGCCGAATGAGTTCCGCTTCAATGCTTCGGATGCCGTGCACGAACAGCGACTTCGGCAGGGTCGCACTGCATTTTGCCTGCGATCGCGATTTCATGGTTTGCAGTTACAAGCTTGTGCAGTCAATTCTTGCTGCTTCACCCTGTTCTCAGGGGGAGCTTTGCGGCAAGATTTCCAACAAGCTGAGCGTTCCTGTTTACTGTGCGCTGTTCGCCGTTCGGGTATTTATCGAGCTTGGCTTTATCGAATTCACTCCGGGCGGTGCGCTGCGGAACAGCAGCGAAATTCGGCCTGCGCCGCTGTGCGCCAGCACTTTATATTCCGCTGTCGAACGTTTGCGCACACGCAATTTCCCGGACTCGGAGCAGGATGATTCCGATGAATAAGTTTTCAGTTTTATGCCGATATAGGCTGACTCGGTTTATTCGGCAAAAATTTCAGTATTTTTCAATAACAGCAAACAAACATTCCCGCTGTATAAGCCGTGCGGGGATGAAACGAAAGGAACAGATTTAACCATGATTATCAACGAAACCGAACTGATTGCAACGATTCGCAGTATTCCCGATTTTCCGAAAGAGGGCATACTCTTCCGCGATATCACCACACTGCTTAAGAATGCCGATGCATACGAAACGCTTGTTGAATCCATTGCCGAGAAGCTTCGCCCGCTTGATGTTGACATCGTTATCGGTCCGGAAGCACGCGGTTTTGTTATCGGCTCCGCCGTTGCATATGCGGTTCATGCAGGTTTTGTTCTTGCCAGAAAACCCGGAAAGCTCCCCTGCGAAGTAAACTCCGTGTCATACGGACTTGAATACGGCTCCGACCGCCTCGAAATTCACAAAGACGCAATTCTTCCGGGGCAGCGCGTTGCAATCGTTGACGACCTGCTTGCAACCGGCGGAACAGCAAAAGCTGTTATCGACCTTGTGGAAAAAATGGGGGCAAAAGTTGTTGCTGCTGATTTTGCAATCGAACTTACCGATCTCGGCGGTGCCGACCTGCTCCGTGATTATAATGTTTACTCGGTTATCAAATACTGATATCAAAGATAACTCTCGCGAATGAATGTTCCCGGCAATGCCCGTTTCGGAACCTTTTGCGAACCTTCTTCCGAGAACTCCGACTCGGCACTTTGCCGATTTGACAGAGCCAACCGTTCGGCGCGGGCCGCGTGCCTGCGCCGAATGCATTTTTTGCTTTTTGAACGGTACCGAACGTTCATTCCTGCAAAATTTATCAAAGGTAAAATTTAGCCAAAGGTGGGTGTGCTATGGACAGATTGACCGCTGCCTTCGAAAAAAAGTTTCCGAAGGAAAAAACCGAATTATTAGTAAAGGCAATTAATTTTGCAAAATCGGTTCATGCTGACCAAAAACGCGAATCGCAGGAACCTTATTATATTCATCCCGAAGCCGTTGCGCTCATTCTGCTCGATATGGACATGGATGCAGACACGGTCATTGCGGGTCTGCTTCATGATACGGTTGAGGATGGGCACGATATCACCGTTGAAAACATTGCACAGATGTTCGGCAAGGACATTGCCCGAATGGTGGACGGCGTTACCAAGCTGACCAACAGCAATCTTTCCCACATGCTGTCGAAAGAAGACAGACAGGCCGAAAATCTGCGCAAAATGTTCCTTGCAATTGCAAACGATGTTCGCGTTGTTGTTATCAAGCTTGCGGACAGACTGCACAACATGCGCACACTCGGTTATTGTTCAAAGGAAAAGCGTGTTCGCAAAGCACGGGAAACCATGGATGTTTACGCCCCCCTTGCGGACAGGTTCGGAATGGGTGCCATAAAAGTCGAACTTGAGGATTTATCGTTCAGCTATCTGATGCCCGAAGAATGCCGCCGCCTTCAGTCCCTTATCGAACCGAAGCAGGAAGAACGCATGGGACTGCTCAAAAAAGCCATGCACAAGCTTGAAATTGCACTTAAGGATGCCGGAATCAAAGCGGAAGTCAGCGGACGCAGAAAGCATATTTACAGCATCTATCGCAAGCTGAACATAAAAAAAGTCGGACTGAACGAGATTTATGATCTTGTTGCACTTCGCATAATTGTTGATACCGTGCAGGACTGTTACGGTGCGCTCGGCATTGTTCACTCGCTTTGGCGTCCCTTCCCCGGCAGGTTCAAAGATTACATTTCAATGCCGAAAACCAACATGTACCGTTCTTTGCACACGACGCTTTTCAGTGATCTCGGAATGCCGTTTGAGGTGCAGATTCGCACTTGGGAAATGCACCGCACTGCCGAATACGGTATTGCCGCACACTGGATGTATAAAGAGGGCAGAACACGGCAGGATGAGCTGGACACAAAGCTTGCGTGGCTGCGTCAACTTGTTGACTATGATTCCGATGCAAACTCAACAAAGGAATACGTTGACAACGTTCGACACGATTTTTTCTCCGACTATGTTTTTGTTCTGACTCCGAACGGCGAGATTATCGACCTGCCTCTGGGCTCAACGCCCGTTGATTTTGCTTACCGCATTCATTCGAACGTCGGCAACCACACACAGCACGCAAAAGTCAACGGTGCGCTTGTGAAGCTTGACTGCAAGCTTAAAACCCACGATGTTGTTGAAATCATTACGAACCCGCAGGCAACGCCGAGCCGCGACTGGCTTAACTTTGTAAAAACATCCCAAGCCAAAGCAAAAATCAAACAATGGTTCAAAAAGGCGAATCGTGAAGAAAATATTGTCCGCGGCAAAGAAATGCTTGCCGACGCCGCAAGACGACAGGGGCAGAAGCTTGCCGACCTTACGAAGGCCGAATTGTGCAAACCTCTGTTGAAACGCTTCTCCATGAACGAAATGGATGATATTTATGCGGCCATAGGCTACGGCGGAATCACAACCGGGCAGGCATTGCATAAACTGATGGAAGCCCGGCGAAAAGTTCAGCGCGAGGAGGAGCTTGCACGCAAACTTGAAGAGCAGGAACACTCCCCCGCAAAAAGTTTTGACGCAAACGGAAGAGCCGTCATTGTCAAAGGCGAGGCCAACATGGTTGTTCGCTTTGCGCAATGCTGTTCTCCCCTGCCCGGCGATGAAATTTTCGGATATATCACGCGCGGCAGAGGTGTTTCGATTCACAGCAGAAACTGCCCGAATGCCGCAGCACTGCTTGCCGATGCGGACAGGATAATCGATGTTTCATGGGCGGACGGCGAAAGTGCAAAATTCCCCGTAACAATTCATATCGTCGCTTCGGAACGCGTCGGGCTGCTGATGGATATTTCACAGATGCTGATGAACATGAAAATCAACATCAATCTTGTCAACGCAAAGCCTGTTGAGGACGGCACAAAGATCGAAGCAACCATGGGGTTTCAGGTCCAAAACGCCGAGCATCTCGACAGCATTATAAAAAATCTTATGAAAATTAACGGTGTAAAATCCGTTTCAAGGGTGAGATCCGTATGAGAGCCGTTGTTCAAAGAGTCCGCCGCGCAAGCGTTTCCGTCGCCGGCGAATGTGTCGGCAAAATCGAAAGAGGGTTGCTTTTGCTTATCGGCATAGAACCTTCCGATGCGCAGAGCGACATTGACTATATCGTTAAAAAATGCACTCAACTCCGCATTTTTGAAGATGCAGACGGCAAGATGAACCTTTCCGCCGGTGAACTCGGGTATGAAATTCTGCTGATTTCACAGTTCACGCTTTTCGGCGATGCCCGTAAAGGCAACCGCCCGAGTTTCAGTGCTGCCGCTCGTCCCGAAACGGCGATCCCCGTCTACGAAAAGCTCATCGACGCTTTTCGCACTCAGCTGCACACCGAAACGGGTATTTTCGGCGCGGATATGCAGGTTGAGCTTGTCAACGACGGTCCGGTCACGATCCTGCTGGACAGCAAAAAAACGTTTTAATTTCGCTATATTCAGTCTATGTTTAAAAAGGAGAAAAGCCGCATGAAAATTCTTTGTGTCCCAACCGGTCCGCTTTCCGTAAATACCTATATCGTTTTTAACGAATCCGCCGAAACGCCTTCAAATTCCGAAAGGATTCCCTGTGTTGTTATCGATCCGGCGAATTCGCACAAGGTGGTTGAAGTTCTAAATCAAAACAACCTGCACTGCACCCATATTCTGCTGACGCACGGTCATTTTGATCACACAATGGGCGTTGCGGAATTGAAATCGCATGAAAACGCACTTGTTGCAATTCACGAAGCGGATGCGGGCGCACTTGCAGGCGGAAAAGCAAGCCTTGCCTACCTCGGCGGTGCGCTTGTGAAGCCCTGCAAAGTGGACATCATCCTCCACGGCGGCGAATGCTTCACCGCTGCCGGTATTGAATTCAGCGTTCTGCACACCCCGGGGCATACCAAGGGCGGCGTATGCTATGTTATCGAAAAAGAACGTGTGATTTTTTCCGGCGACACGCTTTTCCGTCTCAGCGTGGGAAGAACCGATCTTGACGGCGGTGACAATGATGCACTTTACAACTCCCTGCTCCTGCTGACAGGCAGGCTGAAAGGCGATTACCGCGTATTCCCCGGCCACATGAGTGAAACAACTTTGGATTTCGAACGGAAACACAATCCGTATCTGCGCGGCGGCGGAAACCAAGACTATTGACGGAAAATACAGAAAATGCCGCAGCTGCATTAAAGAGGCAAACAATATGTTTTTATTCACAAACAGACAGGATTTTTTTAACGATATATGCGAAGAAATACGGCTTTTTCTGCCCGGTGAGGAGATAGCTCCCGTTTTGTCCCCCGCTGAAATTCACGCAGCGGGCGCGGGCGAAAAGACGCTGAGTGTTGTGCTTTCAAACGACGGAACGGATTTTATTGCCGAAGCCGCCCTTGTTTCGAACGGTCGGGAGCATTCATACTCGTGCCGAACGCCCTTTCGCAATGATGATTCAATTATTGAAAAGCGTTTCGCAAAACGCTGCATTAAAATCGCTGTCTTCCGCGCAATGCGAAAGGCATATCCCGATGCGCACCTCCCGTGGGGCTCTCTGACGGGTATACGCCCGACGCGCCTGCTGCGCGAGCTTCAGCACAGCTGCGGTCCTGCCGAAGCCAAAAGCATGATGCTGAACGATTTTGACGTCACGCCGCAGAAATTTGCACTTGCGGAGCGGATAGTTTCCGTTCAGGAACCGGTTTTTGCTTCCGTGCGGAAAAACGATGTTGATGTTTATATCGGCATTCCGTTCTGCCGCACACGCTGCCTGTACTGCTCTTTTGCTTCACGGCTCCGCACGGCAAAGACGGACATGCAGCCCTATCTTGCCGCACTGAAGACGGATATTGCAAACGGTGCGCAAATGGTTCGCGAACTCGGGCTGAATATTCGTGCGCTGTATCTCGGCGGCGGAACGCCCACCGTGCTGACCGCAGACGAGCTGCGCGATCTTTTGGATTTTGCAGAGGAGGCCTATAATATTGCACCCGGCACGGAGTTCACGGTTGAAGCCGGACGGCCGGATACGATAACAGCTGAAAAGCTTCGCATCATCAAGCAGCGCGGCGCAACGCGCATATCCGTAAATCCGCAAACGATGTGCGATAAAACATTGCATCTTGTCGGCCGCGATCACACATCCGAGGATATCAAGGCGTGTTTCAACCTTGCGCGGGATATCGGTTTTGATTCAATCAACATGGATCTTATCGCCGGTTTGCCGGGCGAAACGGCAGCTGACATGCAGCATTCCGTAAACGCACTCGTTGAGCTTTCTCCGGAGTGTCTGACAGTTCACACGCTTGCAATAAAGCGTTCTTCCCGTCTGCGTGAAAATCTTTCCGAATACGCTCTTCCCGATGTTTCGGAAGTTGAAAAAATGACCGAAATCGGTGCGCTCGGTGCCGAAGAAACGGGTATGCTTCCTTATTATATGTACCGTCAAAAATACATGGCGGGCAACATGGAAAACGTCGGCTATGCAAAACCCGGCAGCATCTGCATCTACAACATCGATATGATGGAGGATTCGCTGAGTATCATTGCTCACGGTGCGGGCGCAATGAACAAACGCGTTTTCCCGAGCGGCGGAAGGATCGAACGCGTCCCGAACCCCAAGGATATTGAAACATATATTTCAAAACTGCAAAAAACTCATGCCGACAGGCTTGCACTCTTTTGCAATGAATAAATGCAGCGGACAGCGTTCCGCATCACCCGAAACCGTCAGATGCGGAACGTATTGAATTATTAATATTTCATTTCAATTATATAAGAACTTTTGTGATTTTAAATTCTTTTGTCACAGTTGCAAGTATTTTCTCCAAACAGATTATATATATTCATTTTATACTCAAAAAAATGTTGAAATTCGTATGGTCTTGCGGTATAATGTATGCGAGCGAGCGGGATAATACTTGGCTCTGTGCGTTTTCCCGTCTCCCATTCACTCGGTTGTGCGTTTCGGCTCGGTCAGCAACGCGCTGAATAACCTGAATCTACGGACTATATTCACACCCCAAATTCTCTCAATTCAGTGTTAGTTTTGCCCCTTTCCGGCGCCGCCGTTTTCCCGCAGTGCTGCGGCAATGCCTTCGGGCTGCTGCGGTTCATATAAAGTTTGTTTTTTATTTTTAAAATATTCAGGAGGTTTTTCAATGAAGAACATCAAAAAGCTGCTCTCTCTGCTGCTTTGCGGAATCATGCTTTTCGGCATGTTCCCCGCATCCCTCTTTGCAGCGGACGGAGACACGGGCGACGGTTCCGGAACCATATCCGAAACGGTCGTTCCCGAAATCACATGGAAGAGAACGTTCGAATACGAGCACCGGCACGGTGACAATAACACGGAGCATCAGCACACCGACCTCGGCGGCCTTTACGCCGGGGACAAGAAGGATTACTTTTCCACTACGTCATCAACCTCAAACAACACACCCACATACAAAAGCACGGTTACTTGGGATTGGGCAGCTCTTTCCGAACATTTCAACGGACGGGCGGAGGTTGACAATTCCAATCACAAAGTTTGGGACTACGGCTATACCGACGTTCAGTACGCCGATCCCATAACGGATTCCATCGAAAACCCCATCGACAAAGACAAAACAATCGGCAGCATCGGCATCATCCCCTATGCCCCGAGCGCGGAGCAGCAGCAGATTTTTGCTGCAACCTGGAACAACAGGGTTGCCGAGGCTTTTACCGCTTCCAAACTTGACGGAATTAACATTACCCCATCGAGTAACTATATTTCGGTAGCGCAGGGTGCAATGGATATCGGCTACGACAAACAAAGTTCCTCCACCGGCGAATTCTCCGGAAAGTCCTATACGGCACGCCGTTTCTCCGGTTCTTTCGTATGGCCGGAGGGCTACACCCTTTCCGACTCCATCGAACTCGTTTCCAAAAACGATTCCTACTATCAGGAGATTTATGACGTAATCGAAAAAAATCCCGACCTTAAAGCGGTTTTCGGCGGCAAGAAAGTTGTTGCAATCAACGATGATATGTTCGTGTTCGTCTATAAGGACGGCGACCAACCGACTGAAGACAATTACTCCGATTATCTTGCATTCTTTGCAGGCACGGCGGGCAAGGGCGTTTGGTCCTGGATCAATAGCCAACCTCAGAATCACAACTGGGGCGATGAATGGAACGTTACCGAACCTGCAACCTACGGCGATAAATACGCGGCAAAGGCATTCAACAGGATTCTGCCGAACCTTGATACCGCGGGCGCCGACAGAAGCAACTCAAGGCTTTCCGCATTCCTGTCCGGCACGGATAAAACCGACTCAACGGAAGCAACCGCCGGTATGATGGCGCTTTCCGATTACTGGTATTCCTTCATGGACGGCAACGCAATTTCCACCGTTCTGAACAACAAATACGGCACAACCGGCATCAATGCGGGCGACACCGTTCATATCGACATTTACTGCATCGATATGGACAAGGTCGGCGGTATGGACGAGCTTGAAATCAGGCTCACAAGGCAGAAACCCGCAACTTCAAGCGTTACCGTCAGGTATTGGCTGAACGCAGTCGGTGAAACAACCGACGGAAACTATCTCGGTTCAACCACAATGACCGGTCAGGAAATCGGTTCTCTGATCACGCTTGCAAACGGTACGGATGTTAACCAGCTTAACCATAAAAAAGCAGCGGCAATAGCTAAGAATGGCAATAAAGACGTTGCAGACGGCGCTCAGATTGAACTGCCGTTTACCGTAACCGAAAAATCCGAAGATAACATCATTAATGTTGTCTATGTTCCGGCAGCAAACAAGGTTGTTCATCTTTGGGCAGGCAGCCTTGAAGTGCCTTACGACGGCAGCGAGCATGTTGTTCATGATGTTAAAATCACTCAGGACGGCTGCAATGATATAACTGTTTCCGATTCCGAAACGACAACATCATATCAGCTTGCAGACGGAACGGGAAACAAAGTAACAAATATTACAGCCCAAAGGAAAGAGATTTACCCGGGCATATATGTTGTTGACTTTGCAAGAACTTCCACGGTTGCAAATAACTACGGTACTGTTTTAGGAAACTACAGCATTATCTATCACCCCGGTACGTTGAAGATCACCTATGCGCCGCCTGAAAAGACGTTCGTCTATGATTTCGGCGTACAGAACAGCTACAAGCTTACGGATGTTGAAGAAAAAGCTGTGGGCATCAAGACTGTTGATGAAACCGTAAAACATGTTGGTTTTGATGGCACCGATAAATCCATCCTTTACACTCCGCAGAGCGTAAACAAGGGTGAAACCATTCAGACAAAGCTTGTTTTCACCGGTAATTATATAACCGAAGCAACATCCATCACCTTCCTTCCCGCCACAAATGTTCTTTACGAAGAGAACTTTATGACCAACCGCGGGACGAACGGCGAATGGACAGCCGAAGGCACAAACAACACAGCGACCGTTGTTAATGACAACGAAAACAGCGTTTACGGCTATGCCGATGCATACAAAGGCTTTGCCACCTACAGCAACGGCGGCGCACTGAAAGCAACCCTCGATTTGAAAGGCGGCAAACGCGCCTACACGACCGATGCCGTTGAATTCAGTTTCAGCGGAACGGGTTTTGACATTATTTCCGAATGCGGCACCGATACGGGACTTCTTCTCGTTGCACTGTCCAAGGGAGGCAATCCGTTCAAGGTTTATATCGTTGACACCTATTTCTGCGGCGATAACAGTATTGGCGGCAATCCCATTATCACGGGCCCCGGCATCCTTGATTATCAGGTTCCCGTTGTTCGCGCAATGAATCTTGAACGCGCAGATTACAGCGTTCGAATCCTCGGCTACCTCACCGATACTGCCGGTGCGATCGTCGGCCCTGCAAGCCCGACACCTTGGGACGGCGGCGAAACCGGTGCGGAAGGCAGTACGCGCGGAGCGAACGGTATTGACACGAACCGAATCCTGCGCGAAGCGGGACTGAAGGAATTCATCGGCTGCGAAGTCGAAACCTCCTTCATGGACGAAAACAGCGTTCTTAACGGCGGCACGGGCATTGCGGCAAAGAACAGTCAGAACAGGACTTTCGGCAAACGCGATGCAGCAGCTGCGCAGACCGCAAATGTTTATCTCGATGCGTTCCGCGTTTATAAGCCCCTTGAGAGTGAAGCAAATTATGCAGGTAACGAAAAGGGTCTTGAGTACGCTCCCGTCTATGACTATGTTAAGAACAGTGCGGAATTGACCGGATCTGAAATTCTTCCCAACTCCATGGTCTATGTTGAATATGACGGAGACACCGGCATTGCAAACATCGCGAAATATCAGGAACGCGGCCCGCAGAACGAGGTCTATCTCACCAACGGCAACTATATCGGATTCGTTCTTGAAGGTTACAACGGAAACGAAACCGTTATGATCAGCGCAAAGGCCGTTGCCGGTGAACCCGTGCTCGGTTATCTCGATGCAACTGCCGAAGGTGCGGAAATCCCCTCCGGCACGAACATGAAGATGACCGAAATGTACTATGATGTTACGGCTTACGTACGTCAGTACGACAGCACGAAGTATATGCTTGTTCTCGGCAATATTGCCGATGCAGATGCGGAAACAAGATCCATCCTGTCCGTCAGCGGCATTAAGCTTGCAGACGGCATCATCCCCGCCACAAGCACACAGATCGCGGCAGATATTGCAAGCCTTGTTACCCTTGCATATCAGCCCGTTGAAGAACCCGTGTTCACGCCCGAAAGGTTCGAACTCCGCTACAGCGGCCGCGCACTTGCCGGTTGGTTCACAAGCATCAGTGTTAAAACATCCACGGATGTTGACCATGTCAGCGTTTACAGACTTGCGGACGACGGTTCACTCGTTCCCGTACGCGAGAACATGCGCCCGATGAACAGCCTGTTCACCTATTTCGGCTGGATGGATTACTACGCCTTCAGCCTCACCGTTCGCGCTCCGCGCCGCGGAATGACGGATACATATTACATCTTTGCCTATGATGCAAACGGCGTTGCGAGTGAGCCCGCAATTGCTTCCATCACCGGCAGATAAGGAGAACACCCGTGAAAAAAACTTATGTAAAGCCCGAACTCGATGTTATCGAGTTTGACCTCGGCGAGGCGATCGCCGCGTCGCAGTGCGTTGCGCAAATGTATAACCACGCCAAGGAGAACTGCGACCTGCTTCCCCCGTTTGACAATCTCTTTTCCAATATACCTCCCGCAACGCTGTTCGACGACGTAGAAAAATGCGGATATCCCGTTGAGGGCTACTGCTACTTCACCACGAACGACACAATGGTATTTGCGTCCTAACACCACCCACCGACGCGTCTGCGCGCAATGCGCGCAGACGCGTTTTGAAGTTTTTGAGATGAAAAAGCATTTTTTCTATCGTTTTCGTTTTGCGGGCAAAGTTTTCGAGATTCATTCGGAAGCGCAGCTTGATGTTGATGCGCGAAGTGCGTTGTTTTGGGAGACTGAATACTTTGAAAGCTCCGAAACCGCTGACTGCGCGATTCAGGTTCGGCGGGCCGAACCGCCTGCCGCCTGCGGAAAACTCGTTTATGAAAACGCATTCTTCAGGCTGTTTGAAAGCGGCGAAGGCTTTTTGCAGCAAACGCTTGACAGAGCCGCGCTTGAGCGCGGGGAAAAGCGCGCAATGCTTGCTTCCCGCTTCGGCGGCGCATTGAGCGAAAGCGCACTTGATGTTAATGCGCTCGGCATTGATAACGCGCTTAATATCGAGGTTTTTCTTCCGAAGGCTTTTCCGCCGGAACAGGAGTGTATGCAGCAGATTTGGCAGAGCATCAACCTGCCCTTCCAGCTGCTGCAAAGGGGCATTTTTACCCTGCATTCCGCAGCGGTTCAAACCCGATTCGGAGCAATACTTTTTTGCGGGCGTTCCGGAATCGGAAAATCCACGCAGGCGAATCTTTGGAAGGAGTATGAAAACGCTTTGATTCTCAACGGGGATCGATGCGCTGTCGGCTTTGTTGACGGCGCGGCAAATGCTTTCGGACTGCCGTTTTGCGGCACAAGCGGCATTTGCTTAAACTTTTCTCTGCCGATTGCCGCAATTATTTCGCTCGGACAGGCTCCGGAAAACAGAATCACCCGCCTTTCGGGTGTTCGCGCTTTGAGGGCAATGATGAGCAATATTGTCGGGCTTTACGGCGGAGCGATGCGCGAAAGCCATGCGGAACTCTTTTTCCGCGCGGCAGAGTGCATTCCCATTTTTGAGCTGCACTGCACGGCGGACTCCCGCGCGGTTCAGCTGCTGAAAGAAACACTGGAAGGAGGTGAATGAAGTGAAATATGCGGAGTATGTGAACAGGCTTTTTGCAAAGAGCGCAAAAAGGGGCATTCCGCTTTCCGGAACGTTTGAGCTTACGGCGCGCTGCAATCTCCGCTGCCGCATGTGCTATATCCATCGCGAAGAAAATGACGGCGAAATCAAAACGGACGAATTTTCCTCGGAGGAATGGCTGAACATTGCAAAGGAAGCGCAGCAATGCGGCATGTTGTTTTTGCTGCTGACCGGAGGCGAGCCTTTTATTCGGCCCGATTTTGAAGAAATCTATCGCCGATGCCGTGAACTCGGCATTATCGTTTCGATAAACACAAACGGAACGATGATCGGCGAAAAAAAGGTCGAATTGCTCAGAAAGCTCCCGCCGCAGAGGGTGAATATCACGCTTTACGGAGCATCCGAAGCAACCTATGAAAAACTTTGCCGCAACGGCAGTGCTTTTGAAAGAGCCTACCGTGCGGTTGCAATGCTCACGGAAGCGGGTGTTCCCGTCAAGATAAACTATTCTGTAACACCGTACAATATTGGAGATCTTGACGCTGTTGAACGCTTTGCAAATGAGCATAATCTGCCGCTGCAGGCGGCAACGTATATGTTCCCGCCCGTCCGTGCGGATGAGAACTCCGAAATTTCTCCCTGTAAAATCGGCGAATGCGAAACCTGCGAAAGGTTCACGCCGGAGGAATCCGCTGCCGCAAGGTGGGCGCACGAGCTGCGAACGCTTGACCCGGCGATTATTGAAAAACGTGCGGAAGCTGTTGCACTCAACACGGATATTCCGCCTGCCGAAACGGAGTGCGGCGATATTCCGACAGAGCGTATACGCTGTCGTGCGGGAGCTGCGGCGTTTTGGATCACATACAACGGGCAGCTTCGACCCTGCGGAATGATGTGCGAACCGTCCGCTTTGCTGAAAGAACGCGGATTTTCCGCCGCATGGAACGACATTCGGGCAATGCGCGAAAACATCATGGTTCCGGCAAAATGCACCGCTTGCCGTTTTCGCAATATCTGTGAAGCTTGTCCCGCCGTTTGTTTTGCCGAGAACGGGCGATTCGATGCAGAACCGACCTTTATGTGCAAAAAAATGGACGCATATACACGGCTTGCAGCAGAATATCACAAAAGAAGATAATTACGGAGGGAGCTTATGCAAATAAGCAAAAATTACGTTTTAAGAACAATTGCCGGAGACAACCTTTTGGTGCCGCTTGGGGGAAGCAGCACGGAAACAAAGGGAATGATTTTGCTTAATGAACTGTCGTTGTTTGTTTATGAGTCAATTCAAAAAGGACAAACGGAGGATGAAATCCTTTCGCACATTCTTGATGAATATGATGTTGAGATCCCTCAGGCAGCGGCTGATTTGGGTGAAATTATCTCCGAGTTCACGAAACTGGGCATAATTAAATGATTTAAACCGGGCTTTACCGCATCATTACGGTTTAAATTTGTTTAAGCAATCCATCAGTCTATTATTGAAAGGAAAATAATATGAGGGTAAATACGATAAAAAAAATCATCGCTGCAATTCTCGCCGCAGTGTTATGCTTCGGCGTTCTGCCGTCACGGAGCTTTTTCAACACTCTTTCCGCCGTTGTTAAGGCTGCGAACGCGGATTCGCTAAACGAGGCCTATGCGGACGGCACTTCGCTGATGCCTATCGGCCCGGCATTCACGGTTGACACGCTGCTCAGCTGGGAACCGACAAACGATCCGGATTCCGACTACTCAAGATCCGTTGTTCCCCTTGCAGACAGATACACGGGATTCACGGTCAACGACTATGCAAACCCCGATGCTAAACTCATGGTTTGCTCCCTTGCAAACTCCAAACACGATGCAACAAACGCACAGGGACAGGAAAGCTTTTCAAGCTATGCCTTTAACTACTGGCAGTACGCAACCTCCTTTGTGTACTGGTCCGGTTCAAAACGGGGGCAGGTCGTTGTGCCGACAGGTGAATTCACCGATGCGGCGCACACAAACGGCGTTCCCGTCATGGGCACGATTTTCTTCGACTGGGGCGGCAATTCCTCCGTTGTGGAGAACTTTGTTCGCAATTACAGAAGCGTTGCGGACAAGCTGATTGAAGTTATGGAATATTACGGCTTCGACGGTTATTTCTTCAATGAAGAAACCGCCGTCGACTACACAACCGCCGGTAATCTCAGAAGCATGATAGCATATATGCGTCAGCAAAAGCCGAACATGCTTATCGGCTGGTACGATTCAATCACCGACAGCGGCAATCTCAGCTATCAAGATGCCGTTAACGGCAGCAACAGCGGCTGGGTTTCCGCAGGCGTTAACGAGTTCTTTATGAACTACAATTGGACGACTCAAGATGTCAACACGACCGTTTCCACCATGCAGAACCTCGGCAAAAGCCAATACGAGGCCTTTGCGGGGCTTGATGTTCAGCAGAACTGCATGAACACATATTTCAGCTCAAATTATCTGCTCAACAACAACAAATTGAAGCTCTCTCTTGCTCTTTACTGCCCGAACTCCACAATGGGTCTTTCCGGTGACGGTGCGGATTTTCACGAGGTTGAACGTCAATTCTATGTCAACGGCGGCGACCCCAGAAGCACTTTCTCAAGCGGCTGGGCGGGCATGTCAAGGTTCTTTGCCGACCACACGACGATCGTTTCCGCGCCGTTTGTAACCAACTTCAACTCCGGCCACGGAAAGGCTTTCTATATTGACGGCGTCAAATCCCGCGATGCGGAATGGAGCTATCAGTCCGTTCAGGATGTTATGCCCACATGGACATGGATCATCGATTCCAACGGACAAAAGCTCAGCGGCGCATACGACTTTGAAGACGCATACAACGGCGGTTCTTCAATCAAATTCTACGGTTCGCTGACGGCAAACAAGCCCAATAATATCATGCTTTACAGCACGAATCTTGACATCAACGGCAGCACAAATATTGCCGTGACCGCCAAGAACGACAGGGGGCTGATGAAACTTGTTGCCTATTACGGCGACAGCAGCACTTCAAGCTATGCAAATTGCCAAAAAGCAGCTTTTGCCCTTGACGCAAGCAGCGGCGGCTGGACAACAAGCAACGTTTCCCTCGCTTCCCTCAGCGGCAAAAAGCTCTATGCGATCGGCTTTGAAATCGGCGGCACAAGTAATGTTTCCGACTATCAGGTCAACATCGGCAGGCTTGCCGTCACCGATTCCGAAGCGGCGGCTGCAAGCGCAAGCAATGCAAGGCTTGAAGAAATCATTTATCTCGACGCATACACCGCCGAAGCGCGCATCAAGTGGAACGGCAATAACGCCTCCTCCTACGAGATTTACAGGCTCAATGCGGACGGCACAAGAACACTTATAATGGAAACGCCCAACACCGCGTATTATATTCCGAAACTTGTCCGCAACGATGACCAGGCCGATGTTACCATCGAAGTCGTTCCCGTAAACGCAAACGGTGTTCGCGGCGAAAGCTCCCGTTTCACAATCGATTGGCCCTATGAAAACGGCGATACCGAAAAGCTGAGCGATGTTACCGTTCCCGTAAACATCTGCCCCTTGGCCGAAGTCACCGGCTATTCCGCTCAGAATGACGGCGAACCCGCATGGAAGGCCATTGACGGAACAAGCGAAAACGGTTCCAAATGGTGCGCCACTAATGCGCGGAGCGGCTGGATGACGATAAAACTCGACCAACCGCGAACCATCAAACGAATTCGAATTGAACACGCCGAATACGGCGGCGAGGCCCAGGACATGAACACAATTGCTTTTTCCGTTCAGTACAAAAGCGGAAACAATTGGGTAACGGTATACAGCACAACCAACAACAGTTCGGCTGTCACCGATGAACTGATCACACCCGTCACCGCACAGGAATGGAGACTCTATATCTACAACAGCGGCTCTTCCGCATGGGGTGCTATCCGAATCTATGAATGGCAGATGTTCGAAAGCACCGAGCGCGAACGCAGCGACATTGTGCTCATGAAGTTTGCTTCCGCAAAAAACAACAAGGGCGCAAGCGATACGTTCAGTCTCACCCATGCTCCGACGAGCAGCACGGTTCGTCTCTATCTGCGTGACGCAAACGGGAACTACACGCAGATTGCTTCCAAAGAAGCTCAGAGCAGCACAGTCAGCTTCACCGGCCTTGATTACGGCAGCGATGCAGGACGCGTGTTCTACACGGTTCAGGAAGGCGTGCAGGAAGAGAGCATTAAGCTCAGCACCGCCTTTGATGCAGAACCCGGCGCGGTAAAATACAGCATTAACGTTGTTCAGCCCGCAAACGGCAGTGTTGCCGCTTCCGCGACCTCCGCAGCTGCGGGTACAATAATAGAGCTTGCCGCAACCCCTGCGGAAGGCTACACCCTCGATTACTTTACGCTTGACGGCGAGAGGATTAACGGCGATACTTTCATCATGCCCGCACGGAATGTTGAGGTTTCCGCCGTGTTCACCGCGAATGCGTACAGCATTACCGTTGTTCAGCCCGCAGGCGGCACGGTTTCGGCTTCCGCAACCTCCGCAGCGGCGGGTACGACCGTAAAACTTACCGCGACCCCTGCGGAAGGCTACACACTCGATTACTTCACGCTTGACGGCGAGAGGATTAACGGAAATACCTTCTCCATGCCCGCACGGAATGTTGAAGTTTCCGCCGTATTCACCGCAAATGCGTACAGCATCACCGTTGTTCAGCCCGCAGGCGGCACGGTTTCGGCTTCCGCAACCTCCGCAACTGCGGGTACAACAATAGAGCTTACCGCGACCCCTGCGGAAGGCTACACCCTCGATTACTTTACGCTTGACGGCGCAAGGATTAACGGAAATACTTTCATCATGCCCGCACGGAATGTTGAGGTTTCCGCCGTGTTCACCGCAAATGCGTACAGCATTACCGTTGTTCAGCCCACAGGCGGCACGGTTTCGGCTTCCAAGCTGTCCGCCTTTTTCGGGGAAGCAGTTGAGCTGACAGCCGTTCCCGATGAAGGGTACGAGCTCAGTCATTACGTTGTCAACGGTGCGGCGAACAACGGCGGCACCTTCACGATGCCTGCGCGTGACGTTATTGTTACCGCAGTGTTCACAAAGGTCGCCGACCCCTCGGTCAACCTTGCGCTTAACGCCACCATCTATTATTCCAATAAGAAGTATACGGATTATGCGAAGAACGGACCGCAGCACGCATTCGATGGAAAGATGAGTGATCGCGAAGCCGACAAGTGGCACGCTTCCGGCATCAACGGTTGGGTTGCATTCGACATTCATACCCCCGTTGCAAATCCGATACTCAAGATATATCATGCCGGTTCCGCAGGTGAAGATTCCAACCTGAACACTTCGTCATGGGATGTTTATATCCTTAACGAAAGGTATCTCACGGAAGAAGCGTACTTCAATATGGACAGATCCACGCAAAACCGAGTCTGCCAAATCGCATGGTTCTGGAAGAGGGTTCATGTCACAACCGGCAATACCGCTGACATATCTGTCGACCATATTGATATGCCCGAGGCAAGGCGTTTGTTCAAAATCAACATGCGCAAAACGAATCAGACCGGGTATCCCTATCATCTCAATGTTTACGAAATTGAGATGTATGCCGGCAACTGATAAACCCTCCGAATTTGCCCGCTGCCCCTGCTTTTTACCGTAGGCAGCGGAACAAAAAGCGAAGCCTGAAGCCCGTTCCTGTTCAAAATGCAGGAGCGGGCTTCGGTGCTATTGACAGCGGCTCACGGATAAGTTATAATAGCAGCATCGATTTTTTACGGAGGGACGGACATTGAGTACCGATGACGACAACGGTAATCATGAGTGTCAGGGCGCGGTAACATACTGCTGCGTTTCAGCCGAGCATTGCTCCGGCGGGCATTTTCTGCCCGGTTTTTTCGTTATGTATTCCGCATATGCTCAAATGCGTATCCGAAAGTTTTGCGTTCGGAGCGTTTTTTTGTTGCCCGCGTTCCCATCCCTGCAAATTCAACAAGGAGCAGTTTTGACCCAATGAACCACATTTCAATGATCGTTGCCATGATGATATGCATCATTCTTTCCGCATATTTTTCCGCAACGGAAACAGCTTTTTCGTCTCTTAACCGCACAAGGCTGCGTACAATTGCGGAAAAAGGCAACCGCCGCGCCGTGCTTTCGCTGCATCTTTGCGATAAATATGACAAGCTTTTGTCCACCATTCTTATCGGAAACAATATTGTTAACATTCTTGTGGCGTCACTCGGCACTGTGCTTTTCGTTGAATTGTACGGAAACAAGGGCGCAACAATTTCAACCGTTGTTGTTACAATCGTTGTTTTGATTTTCGGCGAAATCAGCCCCAAGAGCCTTGCAAAAGAGAATCCTGAAAAATTCAGCATGTTTTCGGCTCCCCTAATCAACCTTCTGATGATTGTTTTTACCCCGCTCACTCTGCTTTTCACCGGCCTTAAAAAGCTGCTTGCAAAACTGCTCAAAACCGACAGCAACAGAAAGGTCACGCAGGAAGAGCTGCTGATGTTTGTTGACGAAGTTGAACAGGGCGGAAGCATCAACGAGAACGAGGGCTCCCTGCTCCGCAGCGCAATCGAGTTTAACGACGTGCAGGTTGAAGACATTTTGACTCACCGCGTTGATATCGAAGCGGTTGATGTTGATGAATCAAAAGGCGAAATTGCAAAGATTTTTACCGAATCCGGACATTCGCGTCTGCCCGTTTACGAAGAAACGATAGATGACATCATCGGCATAATTCATCATAAGGATTTTTACACGGACGGCGGCATTACGGAGCATTCGGTCCGCGAAATCATGACAAAACCGATATTCATCCCGCCGACTCTGAAGATAAGCAACCTCCTGAAGCTGCTGCAAAAGGAAAAAACTTATATGGCCGTTGTTACGGATGAATACGGCGGCACACTCGGCATCGTCACCATGGAAGATATCCTTGAGGAGCTTGTCGGCGAGATTTGGGACGAACACGATGAAATCGTTGAAAACGTGCGAAAACTCGGCGAAAACAATTATGACATCAACTGCGCAATGGATCTCGATGAATTTTTCGATATGTTTGATATCACGGATGAAACCGATTCATCGACTCTTAACGGCTGGGTTATGGAACACCTGGGAAGGATTCCCGATGTCGGCGATAAATTCAACGCGCACGGCCTTGAAATCACGATAAAGGCGGCGGACGGAAGGCGCGTTAATGAAATCAATGTTGTTCACACACCCGTTAAGCCCGAAAAGGGTACGAAATAAAACGGGCCGGCGGTCAAATCAACATGAATTTAAATCGGAGGTAAAACCACAATGAAATATAAAAGAGTACTGTTAAAAGTCAGCGGCGAAGCACTTTCGGGCAAAACGCCGATTGATTTTGAAAAGGCCACGGAAACCGCACTGCAAATTAAAGCGCTTCATGATGCAGGCTGTCTGCTCGGTGTTGTTGTCGGCGGCGGCAACATTTGGCGCGGACGCTCCGGCGGAACAATGGACCGAAGCCGCGCCGATAACATAGGCATGCTTGCAACCGCCATGAACGCACTCGCCCTTGAGCAGGCACTCATCGACCTTAACGTTCCCGTTCGTGTGCTTTCCGCTGTTTCAATGGATATGTTTATGGACAGTTATTCCGCACGCGAAGCGAACAAGTCCGTTGACGCCGGCACGGTTGTTATCTTTGCCTGCGGTTCGGGAGCGCCTTTCTTTTCCACGGATACGGCATCGGCGCTCCGCGCTGCTCAGATTCACGCTGACGCACTGCTGCTTGCAAAAAATGTTGACGGAATATACACCGCCGACCCGAATGTCTGTGCGGAGGCAAAGCGTTATGCCCGCATCAGTTACGATGAAGTCATTACAAAAAACCTCAAAGCAACCGACTTAACGGCAATGAGTTTTTGCCGCGAATACAGCATTCCGATGGTGCTTTTCAAAATGCACTCCGCAGAAGCGCTTGTTGCCGCCGTTAACGGCGAAAATGCCGGCACGATAGTTGATGCGCAGCCGGGATTTGAACTTGTTTAAATTAAACGCTGCTTCGGCGGCAGTCGAACTCATAAGCAGCATCAATCGGAGTTGCCCTTGCGCAGTCAATTTGCGAATTTTGCCGCAAAAATACAAAAAAACACCCCCGACTGCGGTTGACAACGCCGCGGCCTTAATATAAAATAATACAGTTAATTCATTCTTCAAGAGGAGGATTTACCATGGATATTATCGAAACCGCACAGGATAAAATGAACAAGACCATTGCTGTGCTCAACAGGGATCTCGGCTCCCTTCGTGCAGGCAGGGCAAACCCCAAGCTGCTTGACCGCATCATGGTGGACTATTACGGCACGCCCACTCCCATTAACCAAATGGGCACCGTCAGCTCACCCGAACCGCGTCTTCTTGTTATCTCGCTGTGGGATGCTTCAATGATCTCAGCCGCGGAAAAAGCAATTCAAAAATCCGATCTCGGCATCAACCCGTCGAACGATGGCAAGCTCATTCGCCTTGTTTTCCCCGAACTTACCGAGGAACGCCGCAAAGAGCTTGTTAAAATCGTCCGCAAAAAAGCCGAGGAATCCAAAGTTGCTATCCGTGCAATCCGCCGCGAAGCAAACGAAACCATCAAAAAAGACTGCAAGGACGGCACTATCACCGAGGATGACCAGAAGAGGCTTGAAGAAAAGGCTCAAAAGGCCACCGACAATGCCATTAAAGAAATTGACCGCATTGCAAGCGAAAAAGAGAAGGAGCTTCTTGCCGTTTGATGAACATACTCGGTTATCCGCTTGATCGGGCCGCTGCAATTCTTGAGCGTGCGGGCTACCGCGTTGAAACGGTCGAGGCACGTTCACGCAAGGGCGTTGAAGGCGACTCCAAACGTGTTGTGCGCTGCCTTCCCCTGCCCGGTCGCAGCATTCCGACAGTTCAGCTTGTGTTTTGTGAATTCAAAACAAACGTCGATTCCCTCCGTGCGGAGGATGCGGCGGACGCTGAATCAACCCATTGAGAATACGCGGCTGCTGCAGGTTCTCGGCTTGCAGCAGTCTTGTTGTCGTATTTTTTGATGCTGCCCGGGTATGGTGTCCGTTCCGGCCTCTTTTATGTTTTATGAAGATTTATCCCAAATTCACAAATGAAGAACTTGCCGCACTTTCACTCGGCGGCGAACTGCCGCACCATGTCGGCATAATAATGGACGGCAACGGCCGTTGGGCAAAGAAACGCCTGCTTCCGCGCAGTGCGGGGCACCGTGCGGGAATGGAATCCCTGCACCAAATCGTCCGCACAACGCATTCCCTCGGAATCGAGGCTCTCACGGTCTATGCATTTTCAACCGAAAACTGGGCTCGCCCCGCAGCCGAAATCGATGCATTGTTCAAGCTCCTCTCCGAATATTTTTATAAAGAAATCGATGAGCTGAACCTGAACGGCGTCCGGATACGCACCCTCGGCGAACTTTCGGCATTTAAACCCGGACTCCGTTCCCTCATGGAGGATGCCGTTGAAAGAACAAAGCATAACACCGGCCTCTGTTTCAATATCGCCGTTAACTACGGCAGCCGTGACGAAATCGTTCATGCTGTCCGCCGCATTGCAGCGGAGGGCATTGCACCCGATGCCGTTACCGAGCAAACAATAGCAGACAGGCTTTATACGTCAGGACTGCCCGAACTTGATCTCATAATCCGCACCGCCGGTGAGGAGCGTTTGTCCAACTTTTTGCTTTGGCAGGCCGCATATGCCGAGTTTGTTTTTTCAAAAACGCTGTGGCCCGATTTCACTCCCGAGGTTTACTTTGGTTGCCTGCGCGAGTTTTTGAATCGAACCCGACGCTTTGGCCGTGTGCTTTGATTTTGCGGAAGTTTTGTTCAGGTTTGCGCTGTTTTGCGGCTCCTTTCAGCGCAGCCGCAGAATAATTTTGATTTAAGGATTTTGTTTTATGAAAGATTTGCCTGTTCGCACTTTAATCGCCGTTCTGTTAATCGGTCTGCTCTGCCTCGTTGCTTGGTTCGGGGGCTGGGTTCAGGCGGCTGTTCTCGGACTTTTCACAGTTGCAGCTGTCTATGAAATGTTCACGATCTTTGTCAAAAGAGGAATTCGCCCCGCCGTGCTTCCGCAAATTCTGCTCGGCGGCTCAATGTTCGCCGTAATGTATAAATTCGGCGCAAGATTCATTCTTCCGATGGCGGCTGCCGCATTTGTTGCAATCATGGTTGAAAGAATCCTTAACGCGCGGCGCACAAATGAAGATCTTATCGCCTCGCTTGCGCTGCTCGTCTACCCCGTGTCTCTGCTTGCCTGCTTCGGACTTGTCGGGTTCGGCCGAAACGATATTTCGCGTGCAGCATTCCTTTGCATTTTTGCCGGTCCCTGCATGGCTGACAACACCGCATACATGGTCGGTTCACTGTTCGGCAAGCACAAACTCTGTCCCTACATCAGCCCTAATAAAACTGTTGAGGGCGCAGTAAGCGGCGTTGTCGGCGGTGCTCTCGGCGGCGTTGTTGTCTATTTTGCTCAAAAACTCTGGGGACTTGACGTTTCTCTCGTTACTCTTATTGCAGTATGCTTCATCGCGGGCATCGTTGGGCAGTTCGGAGATCTGCTTGCATCCACATTCAAACGCTGGGCAGGTGTTAAGGATTACAGCAATCTTTTCCCCGGTCACGGCGGCGTGATGGACAGATTGGACAGCGCAATGGTCGCTGCGCCAATCGTTGCGGTCGCATTTGCATTTTTCATTTAATATGCATCAAGCGGATGCCGAACAGTCGGTCTGCTGATTGCCGCAGCCCGCTGCAAAGGCGGCTTGTCCGCTCCGTTGTTGTTTACGGATTTTTCCATTGGGCTCAGCTGCGGATTCGGCAGCTCGCAGAAAAACTTCTCGTTGTACGGAGGATCAACAAATGAAAAAAATCGCCGTTTTCGGTTCAACCGGTTCAATCGGAACACAAACTCTCTCCGTTGCAGGCTTTCACCCGGATGAATTCGAAGTTTATGCAATAGCTGCGAACAAAAACGCAGAGCAGGTGATTCGCAGCGCAAATGAGTTTCACCCGAAGTTCATCGGCATGTATGACGAAGCCGCCGCACGCGAAGTTTCCGAACGCTGCCCCGGCATCACTGTTGTTTCGGGCGGCGAAGTAAACTCGCTTGCGGCTCTTTCCGAAGTTGACATTGTTGTGAACGGTGTCAGCGGCTTTGCAGGACTGTTCCCGCTGCTTTCCGCACTCCGTGCAGGAAAAACCGTTGCTCTTGCAAACAAAGAAAGCATTGTTTGCGGACACGTTGTTGTGGACCGCACTCTCGCCGAATTCGGCGGAAAAATACTTCCTATTGACAGCGAACAGAGTGCAATTTTTCAATGCCTTGCCGCAGGCCGCGGTGAGGATGTTCGTTCGCTTATTCTGACAGCATCCGGGGGTATGTTCCGCAACGCTTCGGCCGATGAGCTTGCCCGTGTAACGCCGCAAATGGCACTCCGTCACCCCACATGGAGCATGGGCGGAAAAATCACGATTGATTCATCCACGCTGTTCAACAAGGGACTTGAGCTTATGGAGGCCGGGTGGCTGTTTGATATTGAACCGAATCGAATCGAAATCCTTATTCACCCGCAGTCCGTTGTGCATTCGATGGTCGAATTTTGTGACGGTGCAGTGTTTGCGCAGATGAGCCCTCCCGATATGCGCCTTGCGATTCAGTATGCGCTCACCTACCCGCACCGCATCACATCTCAGCTTCCGCGGCTTGACCTTGCAGAGCTGCATTCGCTCACGTTCGAAAAACCCGACTGCAAACGATTCCCCGCAATTCCTCTTGCATATGAAGCTTTCCGCGACGGCGGCAGTCTGCCCATCGCCTACAATTCCGCCAACGAAACGGCCGTTGAGCTTTTCGTTCGCGGCTGCATCGGTTTTACCGACATTGCAAAATGTGTTGAATACTCAATGGAAAGAATTCCCCGTGAAAAAATCGGCTCCGTTGACGACATACTTTATCTTGATAAAGAAGCCCGCAGGTTGGCCTGCGAATGCTTCGGAAAGGAAACATTATGACAATTGTTTACATACTTCTTGCGATACTCATTCTTGAGCTGCTGATTTTCCTGCATGAGCTCGGTCATTTTACGGCGGGCAAACTGCTCGGTTTCCGCATACTCGGCTTTTCGCTCGGATTCGGTCCGGCTCTTTTAAAATTCAAAAAGGGCGAAACCGAATACTCTCTTCGTGCATTTCCCGTGGGTGGTTTGTGTCAGTTTGACGGTGAAGATGAAGAAGCCTTGGAGAACGACCCGCGCCGATTCAACGCTCAGCCCGTTTGGAAGCGTTTTATTGTTATTCTTGCCGGTCCGTTCATGAATATACTCACCGCCTTTCTTATCGCGTTCGTGTTCTATCTCTGCAAACCGATGCCGGTTTACGCTGTTGACCCTGTTACGCATTACGAGGTTCCGATCGTTGCTTCAGTTAAAGAAAACAGTCCCGCAGAAAAGGCCGGATTGAAAAACGGTGACGTCATCATTGCAATCAACGGTCAATATCCGACCGAAACGGCTGACACGGACATTTACTCCTCTGTTTCCGCACTTATCGGTGCCGCAGGCAATGATTTTGTTATGACTGTTGAGCGCAGCGGAGCGCAGCTGGATCTTGCCGTCGGCGACGCCTTCAACTCAACTGAAAACAGAACTGTTATCGGCATAACGATAAGCGGGCTTGTTGAGGACTACCGGCATTTGAACGTTCTTCAGGCGGCAGCAGGTTCCGGGGAATACCTCATTCTAATCGTGAAAGCAACAGCCCAGGGCATTGCGGGCATGTTCAAACACGGCATACACAGCGGAGATCTTTCCGGCGTTGTCGGAACGGTCGGAATCATGGTTGATGTTGCGCGGGAATCCATGATTAATCTTGTCAATATCGCTGTGATCCTTTCGCTCAGTCTCGGGTTGTTCAACCTTATTCCGTTCCCCGCACTCGACGGCGGAAGGCTGCTGTTCCTTTTGATAGAAGCAATTATTCACCGTCCGCTGAACCGCAAGGTCGAAGCAATCGTAAACGGTGTTGGACTCGCCCTGCTGTTCACACTTATGATAGTTGTTACAATCAGCGACGTTGTGGGACTTTTCAGATAGTGCGGATTGCAGTGCATTGTTCGTAAAGATTAAAAGAGGTCTGATATGAAACTTCTTATTCTTGTCGGCAGCGGTGCTGTCGGAAAGATGACCGTCGGGCAATCAATCATGAGAAAAACGGCGCTGCGCCTTTTCCACAACCATATGATGATTGAACCCGTCATTGAGATTTTCGGCGAGTATAACCACTCCGTTGTTGCAAAACTTCGAAGAACGATTTTTGAAGAGTTTTTGAAAACCGAACGGGAAGGGTTGATTTTTACCTATATGTGGGCTTTCGATTGCCCTGAGGACGGCGATTACATTCGTTCCGTTGCGGAGCTTTTTCGCTCACAAGGCGCAGAAATCTATTGTGCAGAGCTTGTTGCGCCTCAATCCGTCAGGCTTGAACGAAACCGAACGGAAAACCGCTTGCGGCATAAGGCCTCCAAACGCGATTTGAATTTTTCTGAGGAAAGGCTGCGGCATGAAGACAGCAAGTACCGCTTGGTAAGCAATCCCGGAGAGATCCCGTTTGAGAACTATATTCGAATCGACACATCCGAACTCAGCGCGGATGAAACCGCGGAAAGGATAATCGACGCATTTTCAATTCCGCAAACCTGTCAAACCGGCAAGGAATGATTCCCCGCTCGACGCATTAAATTATATATGACAAAACAAACATCGGCAGCCCCTTAGACAGGGAACTGCCGATGTTTTCAGTTGCTTATGTATATGCAAATCACACCGAGGCTTCGGCAGCAGTCGCTGCGGAACGCACTGACCCGATTTCGGTAAACAGTTTTTTGAATGCCGTAACCCTGCTTTCTTTTTTAAAAATCACTGCATTCATCCCGTCCGCAACTGCGGTCACGGCATTTTTTGCGGTCAAAATCGGTATTTCCGGAAGTTCGCGGCTGAAACACTCCGCAAGGCCGAATTGCAATGCGCCGCCTCCGATTAACGTTATTCCCGTATCAAGAAGGTCGGCGGCGGCCTCCGGCTGCAAAGCCTTCACGGCATCCTTAACAAAGCGAATGAGCGCCGTTTGCCCTTTTTGTGCAGCCGCCCGCAGCTCCGCACCGTTTGCGCGTACCGTTTGCGGCAAACCGTCGTCGGCAGAACGCCCCTCAATATCAAAGCTCAGTTTATTCAGGTTCTGTTTAATTATTTCCGCCATGCGCTCACCTATCAGCAGCCTGTGTTCATCGCGGAACCAATTTTGAATCGCCCTGTCCACAGCCGCGCTGCCCTCATTCGAAAATCCCTGCCAAAGCATTCCGCCGTTTGCAAATGCAGCGCAAGTCATTGTTTCCGCTCCGATGTTCACAATCATATGTGCCCTGTCCGAAAACAAATCCGCATCAGCCCCTATTGCACCCATCAAAAGCGGATCATGCACCTGAAGCGCACGAAATCCCGCAAGACGTGCCGCCTGTTTAAGAGCATTTTGCTTCACCGTGGGCAGCATATGCGGTATCGCTGCATGCAGCTCAATCGATGCCGTTGTACGCTTGCCGGTTTTTTCACATGCAAGCCGACCGAGCAGCAGCGCAAGCATACGCGTGTTTGCCGCCGCACCATCGCGAACAGGCCGAATTACACCGCTGCGATGCAGCAGTGCTGCATTGCCCGCTGCGGCGACCGTGAGTTTTGCCCCCGCTTCAAGAGCGATTGCCGTTTCCTCCGCCGCAACTTGCCCCCGAGCAACACATTTAATGCATTTTGAACCTATATCCGCTGCAAAAACAGTTTTGAACATCTTTGAACGACCTCCGAAACAATTCCTTCTCGGCACGGGGAATGCATTCAGTCTTTGCACTCCCTGTCCCTATAAGAAATTATTCCCTTTTTTGCAAAGAATAACCCGTTCCGATTCAAAAATTTTCGGTTTTTTTGGCTTTTTACGGCAAAGCAAAGTGTTCCGCACCGCCGAGTTGCCGCACACGGCAGAAACCTTTCTCACTTACTCTATTCGATACGTTCGTAAAAACCGTGTGGTAATATCCCTATTTTTTTAAGCATTTTGTACAGTACAGGAATCGGCATACCGATAACCGTGAAATAATTGCCCCGAATTTCGCGGACAAACATGCCGAACGGCCCCTGTATGCCGTAAGAACCCGCCTTGTCCAGCGGGTCGCCCGAATTCACATAATCCGTTATCTCGTCGGGAGACAGAGTTTCAAACGTGACCTCCGTAATGCTGCATTCAGTTTGAATTTCCGCTTTTTCCTGAATGCTGCATTCGGTTTGAATTTCCGCTTTTTCCCGAATGCTGCATTCGGTTTGAATTTCCTCTTTTTTCCGAATGCTGCACTGAGCGGCGGCGCTTTCATCAGGGATATCCGCAATCACGGACACTCCGGTGAAAACTCTGTGGGTTTTTCCGGACAGCATTGAAAGAATGCGCACTGCATCCTCCGCATCTTTGGGCTTGCCGATAATCACGGGCTTTGTTCCCCCCTCCTTTTGAAAAGCAACGACCGTGTCGGATCCGATAACCGCAAAATCTCGCCGCCCCGCCGCAAAAAGACGGTCAAACACCTCTTTCGCCTTGCGAAATGAAAGAGCACGAACAAAACTCTCCGGGTCATTTTCATCAATCGTTTCATCAGCATTGCTGACAATAATCTCATAGTCATATCCGCACATTGTCAGCAGCTCGCGCCTGCGCTGTGAGCCGCTTGCAAGAACAAGTTTCATAGTCATTTTCCTTACGTTGTATAAATTTCGGAATACTGTATACGCGGTTCGCACGTATTTGTCGCATTTTACATTTTATTGTCAAATCAGACTTTTTCAATACGTCTCGTTCTGCGTTTGCCTTCGGGCAGGGCTATAATACCAGTATTGCCGATGTATTTCAAGGGCTGCTTCCCCGTTTTAAAAAAATTCAAAATTTTTTTCATTGAAGTGGTGAAAGGTGTTGATTTGTGGGGCGATTGATGATATAATCAACACACATCCCACGATACGGGTAATGCATTACATAGTAAACGCCGAATCCGGCTTATTCTGCAATAAAGACCATCAATTCCGCGCTTTTTTGCAGAAATGCGGATTTTCGGTGTACTCAATCGAAATTAAGGCGGTGTCGATATGCTGTTGGGGCAATCCAGAAACAATTTGGACTCCAAGGGGCGAATTTTCGTCCCCGTTAAGTGGCGTCCCGACACCTCCGATCACGTTGTTGTTCTTATCGGATTGAATCCTGCCGATGTCAAAAAGGAAGAAAGATTCCTTCAGATTCTTCGGTACGAAAAGTTTGTTGAATTTGCAAAGGATCTAACCTCCTCGCGTCCCTCCGATTTATCCCTTATGCGTGCCAAGCGAAAGATCTTTTCAAGCGCGGAAGAGTGTACCCTTGACAAGCAGGGACGCATACTGATTCCGCAATGGCTTGCAAAGTATGCAAACCTTAAGGATGAGGTTCTGCTTTGCGGCGTTGAAGATCGCATTCTCGTTTGGAATCCCGATGATTTCGAGGCAGCGGAAGCCGACTACACGCTTAATGAGCTTTGCTCCGATGTTCAGAATTATTCCGATAAAACTCCCGGTAATTCTTCTGCGGCATCGCTCATATCATCCGCATTCGGAGGTTAATAAAAGATGCTCAATGATATAAACACAAGCTCTTATCACACCCCAATAATGCTTCCGCAGGTTCTGTCCCTGCTGCGTCCGGAACGCGGCGGAACATATGTTGACGGAACGCTCGGCGGCGGCGGTCACAGCCTCGGAATTTTGCGTTCACTCCCTGCCGGCGGCAGATTGTTCGGCATTGACCGCGACGGCGAAGCTATCGCCGAAGCCTCCGCAAGGCTTTCGGTTTTTCCGAATTTCACGGCTGTTCGCGGCAATTTTTTTCAACTTACCGAACTGCTCAATGCCCGCGGAGTCAACGGTGCGGACGGAATCCTGCTTGATCTCGGCGTCAGCTCGCATCAGCTCGACGATGCAGAGCGCGGATTTTCATACGGAAGCGAGGCGCGGCTCGATATGCGAATGGACAAATCCGCTCCGCTCAGCGCACATGATGTTGTAAACGGCTATGATACAGCTGCGTTGACACGAATCATACGCGACTACGGCGAGGAACGCTTTGCCTCACGCATTTCAAATGCGATCGGTGCGGCGCGTGCGGACAAGCCCATTGAAACAACAACCGAACTTGCCGAAATTATCAAAAATGCAATACCGGCGGCGGCAAGGCGCGACGGGCCGCATCCGGCAAGACGAACGTTTCAGGCAATTCGAATTGAGGTCAACGGTGAGCTTGCGGGACTTGAACAAGCGGTGCGCGATGCAATCCGCTTTCTGAATCCGGGAGGAGTAATTGCTGTCATAACTTTTCACTCTCTTGAAGACCGAATCGTCAAGAACGTTTTCAAGAACCTTGCAAACCCCTGCACCTGCCCGCCTAATGCGCCCGTTTGCGTATGCGGACTTAAGCCCGAGGTTGCAATACTTACCAAAAAGCCGCTTGTTGCGGATGATACCGAATTGGATTTGAACTCAAGATCGCGCAGCGCAAAACTCCGCGCAGCGCAGAAACTCATAAACACGACGGGGGACGAATAAAATGGCAAAGGATTCAAGATTTAACGGCAGAACTGTTGAAGAAATGCGTGTCTATGCGCCAAACAACGGCTCATTGGCATACAAAAGCGATTATCTTTACGACACAAGGCTTGCAGCGGCTCAACCCAAGCGCAGGCAGGAAACTGCCGCGCCCGCAGAAACCCAGCCAAAGATTCGCCCGCAGAAAACGCGCATTCCGCTTTCCGTCACGCTGCGTGAACGCAAAGTCGGAATTAAGCTGACTGCTTTCCTTTTTGTTGCGTTGATCGCAATGTCCGCGCTTTTGGTAGTTCTCCGTTTTGAGCGCATTGCCGGAGTTCAGCGCGACATCAACGAAATCAATGCCGGCATAGCCGCCGCCCAGCGCGGGTTCGGAGAACTTGACATGGATCTCAGCTCCTCCATCGACCTTGAAGCGGCACGACTCGCTGCCGAAACCGCAGGCCTGCACCCGAGAAAATAGCGGCAAACGGCGGACGAAAACGCCTGCCGATAAAACGGAGTCCGCCGCGCGCACACAAGCGGTGATCGGCAGAAAACGAAATATATCCTTTGTTCGTTTTCTGAGCCGACCGGCGTTTGTCATATATATTCGGAGGTAATTCTGCAATGAGCATCACAGCCGTTCCCCCCGGCAAAAAACATCGCAAAAAGAATAAAAAAGCACAAAAAGCCCTGAAACCGCAATGGTCAACATACAAGCGGATTGCATGGCTTTTGCCTGTTTTTGCTTTATTTTTTCTCATCCTCCTTATTCGCATTTTCTGGCTTCAGGTTATTGACGCAAAAGAGCTTCAGCAAAAGGCATTAAGCCAGTGGACGCGCCCGACAACCATTACGGCCGAACGCGGCATGATAATCGACTGCAACGGGCAGACACTTGCCAAAGACGGCCCCGTTTACAAAATTGTGATATGGCCGAATTCCATTTCCGAAAGCGACAGAGTTCGTGTTGCCACGGAACTCAGTCGTGTTCTCGACCTTAACTATGAAAAAGTTCTTGAACGAGTTTCAAGCAAAAAGCTTCGTGAGTTTGTTCTCAAACGGCAGGTGAGCAAAGAAGCCTGCGACGAAATCCGCAGTTTGCAGCTTGGCGGCGGTGTCGGAATTTCACCGGACACAAAGCGCTATTATCCGTTCGGCACTCTGCTTTCACAAACCATTGGGTTCACAAGCACGGACGGAACCGGGCAAAGCGGGCTTGAGCTGACATACAACAAGTATCTCACCGGCAAGGACGGCGAACGTATTGCCGAAACGGACAGCAGGGGAAACCAAATTGCCGACAGTATGATTCAGGAGTTTCCGCCCACGGACGGTTCAACACTGAAGCTTACCGTTGATGCAAACATTCAAAGTTACCTTGAAAACGCGCTTGCCGAAGCTGTCCGGGTCAACAATGCAAAAAATGCACAGGGAATCATCATGGATGTCAACACCGGTGCCATCGTTGCAATTTCAACAAAACCCGACTATGACCCGAACTCCCCTCCGAGGGACGACATGCAGATGCTTGCCGAGCTTTCCCGCAATCGCATTGTAACCGATGCATACGAACCCGGTTCAACTTTCAAAATTCTTACCCTTGCAGCAGCACTCGATTCCGGAAGTACTCATCTTGAGGACAGTTTCTACTGCAACGGCGGTTATATTGTAAACGGCGAACGCATCAAATGCTGGAAACATGCCGGCCACGGCTCCCAGAACCTGACCCGCGCCACGGAAAATTCCTGCAACTGCTGTTTCATGAAACTCGCCTTGACAATGGGTACCGAAAAGTTTTATGATTATCTTTATGCGTTCGGCCTTGGGCAAAGCACGGGCAGCGGACTTGTCGGTGAAAGCGAAGGCATCGTAACTCACCAGAAATACGTTACCCAAAACGATCTTGCACGCATCGGCTTCGGGCAAAGCATTGCCGTGACGCCTATTCAGCTTGCAAGCGCAGTCTGTGCCGCAATCAACGGAGGCGAACTGCACACACCCTATATCGTTGACGAAATCATATCGGCCTCCGGTGAAACGGTATTCAAGGCCGATACGTCCCCCGTTCGCAGGGTCATCAGCGCGGAAAGCTCCGCATACGTTCGTCAGATACTGCAAAGTGTTGTTGATAACGGAACGGGCAAAAACGCAAAGCTTGCAAACTACACCGTCGGCGGAAAAACGGGAACGGCGCAGAAATATGACGAATACGGCCGCGTATCCTCGGGAAATTATATCTGTTCATTCATCGGATTCGCTCCCGCGGACGAACCCCGCTATCTCTGCCTCATCCTTGTTGATGAGCCTCGGGTAAGTTCAATTTTCGGCAGCACGGTTGCCGCACCTTTCGTCCGCCGTGTACTTGAAAATGTGTTGACGCTGAAGGAAGTTCCCGGATTGACCCCGGAAACAAGCTATCAGACGGTTCAGCTGCCCGACCTTGTCGGAATGTCCGCGGCTGACGCTTCCGCACTGCTTGCGCAGTACGGACTTGAGGGCATTTTCGAATGCGATGCGGTTGTAACCATGCAGGTTCCGGCAGCGGGCCAAAGCGTTGTTATCGGCTCGTCCGTTCTGCTGTACACCGGACTTGAGGGTGTGAACACCGCCGAACCGACCGATGAACCGTATTATGTTACCATGCCGAGTCTAATCGGGAAAACCGCGCTCCAGGCGCATGATGAGCTCAAACAGCTCGGGCTTACAATGATTGCCGACCCCGCCGATCCGTTCGGATATGTCATCGGACAAAGCATCTATGCGGGCACGCAGGTTGAATTCGGCTCATCCGTAACGGTTTATTTCGGCTATTCGACTACAGGCGGTTAATTTCCGCAACAGGCAGACTTTTTGCTGCAAAATCAATACTTGCTTTATAACAGGAGAAAAGCAATGCTTATAAGTGAACTGACAAAAAATACCGACTGCCGCATAATCGGCAGCGACTGCGACATCAGCAGAATCGAATACGACTCAAGAAAACTCACCGGCGGTGAGCTGTTTTGCTGCATCCGCGGCACTTTCAAAGACGGACACGAATTTGCCGAAAGTGCAGTTGCCCGCGGCGCAGCCGCACTCCTTGTTGACCGGGAGCTTCCTCTTTCCGTGCCGCAGATTATTGTGAAAAACTCACGTCATGCAATGGCCGAACTTGCAATTGAGTTTTACGGTCATCCGCTTGACGGAATCCCTGTCATCGGCATCACCGGCACGAACGGAAAAACGACAACAACATACATGATAAAAGCGATCGCCGAAAAGGCGGGCTATAAAGTCGGACTGATCGGCACGATTCGAAACCTTATCGGCGACAGAATCATCCCCACCGACCGCACCACACCGGAAAGCGTTGAGCTTCAGCGTGTGTTCAGGCTTATGCGCGACGAGGGTGTTCAGCTTATCGTGATGGAAGTCAGTTCGCACGCATTGGATCAGGACAGGGTTCACGGAATCGAGTATCTCATAGGCGGATTCACGAACCTTACGCAGGATCATCTTGATTATCACAAAACTTTTGAAAATTATCTTGCGGCAAAAAAAATTATGTTCACACGCAGCAAATTTGCCGTTATGAATGCTGATGACAGCCACAGTGCGGAGCTGCTTCGCGGAATCAATATTCCAAGCATCACATACGGCATTCGCTGCGAAAAAGCCGATGTTCGCGCTGCCGACATTGAAATCTGTGCGCGCAACATCGAATTTGAAATGCTGACGCCGAACGGAAACAAGCAAATCAATGTCTCTATCCCCGGGCTTTTCAATGTTTTTAACGCAATGCTTGCGGCATCGGTCTGCATGAAACTCGGAATTGATTTGGACACCATTGCGGAAGGGCTGAAAAGCGTGAAGGGCGTTTCCGGCAGGATGGAATCGCTGCCTGCGGAAGGCTTTGATTTTTCCGTTATACTGGATTTTGCACACACACCGGACGGACTGTCCAACCTGCTCTCTGCCGTTCAGGGTTTTGCCAAAGGACGCGTCATTGCCGTGTTCGGCTGCGGAGGCGACAGGGATAATGCCAAACGTCCGATAATGGGTGCAACGGCGGCAAAACTTGCAGACTTCTGCGTTGTAACATCCGACAATCCGCGCACGGAAGATCCGACGCGCATCATCAACATGGTGCTTGAAGGTGTGCGCAGCGAAAAAACGGAGTACGTTGTTATTGAAAACCGCCGCGAGGCAATACGTTACGCACTGAATATTGCAAAGAAGGACGATGTGGTTGTTCTTGCAGGCAAGGGCCACGAGAACTATCAGGAAATCAACGGCATCAAGCATCCGTTCGATGAAAAGATAATCGTTGCCGAAATTCTTGAAGATATGCGCTGCGGGCGCAAATAATTCCGTATTCGGCACAGTTTTGCGCATCGGGCCGTTTCGGTTCCGTGCAAAGAAAAAATATAAGAGGTTCGTATTATGCAAAAGATGATTTTCGCTTTCATAACCGCCGCAGCAGCGGTCATGCTCATTTCTCCCCTGTTCATTCCAATGCTCCGACGACTCAAGTACGGGCAGGTTGAACGTGCCGAGGGGCCGCACGCACATTCCGCAAAGGAAGGCACTCCGACAATGGGCGGCATTATGTTCATAATCGCGATCATTATTGCAGTTGCGGCATTCAGCATATACGGCATTGCATTCGATTTTTCGGTTCCTGCCGTGCTTATCATGCTTGCGTTCGGGCTTGTCGGCTTTCTTGACGACTTTATAAAAGTCAAGCGCAAGCGCAATCTCGGTCTCCGCGCATACCAAAAAATTATCGCACAGCTTCTTCTGTCCTTTGCAGCGGCGTACTATGCCTATAAAAGCAGTTTTATCGGCTCAACATTGTATGACCCGATTTTCGGCAGCATCGAACTCGGCGGATGGTACATTCCCTTTACGATGTTCATGATAATTGCCGTTGTCAACAGTGCAAACCTGACCGATGGCTTGGACGGTCTGCTTTCCGGCGTCTCGCTGATTTACAGCATTGCAATGGGTGTGCTTTTTCTCTATTTTGCAAAAGTTTTCGACGGCAGCTTCATTAACGAACCCCGTTTCGTTGCAAACCGCGACGGAATGCTTTGCATGAGCGTTTTTGCGTTTGCGGTCGCCGGCGGCTGCCTCGGCTTTTTGAAGAGCAACAGCTATCCCGCAAAAGTCTTTATGGGAGATACAGGCTCAATGGCACTGGGCGGCGCAATGTCCGCAATGGTCATTTACAGCCGTTCCCCGTTCCTCTTCCTGCTGATGGGCGTATGCATTGTTGCCTCCGCCGTAAGCGTTGTGCTGCAGGTCGGCTCGTTCAAACTGCGCCACGGCAAGCGCATATTCAAAATGGCACCTCTTCATCACCATTTTGAGCTTTTGGGCTATCCCGAAACAAAAGTCGTTTCGGGATACATGATAGTGACCGCACTTGCCTGCGTTGCCGCACTCGCACTGTTCCTTTGATAGAGCAAACAAATCCGAGTTTGTTATATCATGCAGCATAACGCTGCATTGCAGAATTCCCACCATTGGTTCCTGCGGTTCGGGCGAACCGTTTTGAACACATAGCCGCCGTTCGGCGCCGAAAGTCGTGATTTTTGTTGGCACTTGGCACGACTGATAATGATACCGGGTTTTTAAGAAGGAGCATCGGCACACTTCTCAAAACCCCGCTGCTCCGAACGGCCGCATCTAAAAAGACTGCACTGCCGCAGATACGAATTTGTTCCGCAGGCAGCTTAATTCACCGAATAAAACCTATAAACAACGAAAGGACGCGATTCGATATGAAAAAAACCGCACTGATCGTCGGAATGGCAAAAAGCGGCATTTCGAGCGCAAAACTGCTTTACAGAAACGGGTATAACGTTATCATTAACGATATGAAACCCGTCATTCCCGGGCTTGAGGAAGCTCTTTCCGGCATTGAATACACCGACAAACTCGGCGAAGCTCCCGAAACACTTTTGGACGGAGTGGACCTGATGATTATTTCCCCCGTTATTCCGATTTTCGCTCCATTTGTCCGCAAGGCACAGAGCCGCGGCATTGAAGTTATCGGCGAAATTGAACTCGGTTATCGTTATTGCAGCAGAGGAACGCATTTTGTGTGCATCGGCGGCACGAACGGAAAAACCACAACCACTGCGCTTACCGGCGAAATATTCAAAGCAAACGGCGAAGGTCAAACGTTTGTTCTCGGCAACATCGGCATTCCAATTACCGAACATGCATCCGAAACGCGCCCGGGCGACACCGTTGTTGCGGAAACCGCCGCGCTCCAGCTCGAAAGCATCCGTGACTTTCATGCCGATGCAGCCGGGCTTTTGAACATCACCGAGGATCATATCAATCGGTTCGGCTCGATGGAAGCGTACATTGCGGCCAAAATGCGCATTTTTGAAAACCAGACCGAACAGGATTTTGCCGTTCTGAATGCGGATGATCCAATTGTTTCGGCCGCGGAAACAAAAGCAAAAAAGCTTTACTTTTCAAGGCTGCATGAGGTTCGGGACGGCGCCTTTGTCCGCAGCGGCATCATCATCTTCCGCATGAACGGAGTTGAAACGCAGCTTATTCCCGCAAACGAACTCGGCATCATCGGTGCACATAACCTTGAAAACGCGCTCTGTGCGGTTTGCCTTGCTATGTCCATGGGAGTAAAGCCTGATGTCGTCTGCAATGTTTTGAAATCATTCAAAGGTGTTGAGCATAGAATTGAATACACACGCTGCCTGAACGGAATCACTTTTTACAACGATTCAAAAGGCACAAACCCCGAATCCACCGTTAAAGCCGTTGAAGCAATGACAAAGCCGACAGTGCTTATGCTCGGCGTCGGTAATTATGATAAGCAAAGTGATTATCGCCCCGTCTTCCGCGCCTTCAACGGAAGAGTTAAGGCTGTTGTTGTAAACGGTTCGAACACCGAAGCTATCATGCGTGCGGCCAAAGAGGAAGGGTTTAAAAACATCTACCCCTGTTCGGATGATTTCCGCGCACTGATACTGAAAGCAGCATCCCTTGCCGAACCCGGCGATGCAGTGCTGCTCTCCCCCGCCTGCGCAAGCTGGGGCATGTTCGACAATTTTGAACAGCGCGGTGACATATTTAAGGAAATAGTAAACTCACTCTGAGGCGGTTTTGATTCCCGCCCATCGGGCTTGAGTTTCCGCCGAAAAATGCCGCATTCTGCCCGAAACGGTCCCTCCCGTTTCGGAATAATCGATAAGAGAGGTTGAGATGGAAAGCAACGCAACACATATTCGTTCCACCGAAAGGCGCGGCGGCAGTTCTCCCGCCGCTGCACCCGTGCCGACAATGCGCCCGCGCAGACACGGTATGGACTACTTGCTTTTTCTTACAGTTGCGGCAATCTGCGCATTCGGCGTTGTTATGCTGTTTTCCGCAAGCTATTATTATGCCCAGTCCTTTCAGGGCGATGGGTATTACTACGTAAAAAAGCAGCTTATCTTCCTTGCAATCGGCATTCCCGTTATGTTCGGGCTTTCGTTCGTGGATTACAAATTCTACCGACGCTTTGCATGGATGGCATATCTGCTTATAATCCTGCTCCTTATTGCCGTTCTTCTTTTCGGCAAAAACCTGCAGGGCGGACAGCGTTGGCTTAAAATCGGTCCGCTGCAATTTCAGCCTTCCGAACTTGCAAAGTTCATAATCGTTATTTGCATGGCAAAATACATGACTGACCACCATGAGGATATGCCGTCGTTCGTTCGTGGGCTTTTGCCGATGGCTGCACTGCTTGTCGTTCCCGCCGTGTTGATTTATTTTCAGCCGAACGTTTCCATGCTCATAATTCTTTGCATTGTGTTTGCGATCATGCTTTTTATCGGAGGAGCGGATCTGAAACATCTCGGCATTGCGGCACTTATCGGCGGAGCTGCTCTCGTTGTTCTTTTGTTTGCTGCGTCATATCGCGAAAGCAGAATTACTGCATGGAAGGATCCTTGGGGCAACAAAAGCGATGCCGGCTATCAGATCGTTCAATCGCTTTATGCATTCGGCAACGGCGGGTGGTTCGGTCAGGGGCTTGATGCAAGCCGTCAAAAGCTCCTGTTTTTGCCTTATCGTGAAAGTGACTTCATTCTTTCCATCATTGCCGAGGAACTCGGCTTTGTGACTGTTGCACTGTTAATTGCGGCCTACTGCTTTATAATCTACCGCGGCATTCGAATTGCGCTCTCCGTTCGCGACAGGTTCGCTTCACTTGTTGCGGCGGGGTTCTCTTCCATACTTGCCGTGCAGGTTGCGGTCAACGTTGCCGTTGTTACAAATTCAATACCCGCAACAGGGCAAACGCTCCCCTTCATCAGCTCCGGCGGTACCTCGCTTGTTATATTCCTTGCCGGCATCGGCGTACTGCTCAATATTTCACGCTATACGGAACCCCGAAAATCACGCGGAGAATCATATGGAAAACACAAAAACCAGAAACAGCGGCAGCAATAACGAACCTGAGTACGGCAGCAGGCATTCCCGAAACCGTTCTGCGGACGCTTCAGGCAATTCCGTACACGGTGCCCGCGGTGCGGCCGGAACACGTGCACGCAAGGTTCCGCACGGTGTTGAATCCGACGGGCTGGATACCCGCGCAGCGGCACCCGCACGCGGCATCAGCCACGAGGAAAAGCGGCGGAGACAAAACAGGCGTGACATTTTCAGTTCGCTCGGAATTCTTCTTCTTATCGCATTGCTTGGGTTTTGCGGCTATACAGCCTACCGCTTTACCTGCGTCGACTCGTTCATTGTTTCCGGAAGCGGGCAATACAGTGCCGAACAGATAATCGGCCTTGCAGGTTTGCAGACGGGCAGGCATATTCTTTCCTACAACACGGATGAAATATCAAAAAACGTATCAAGCATTCCGAATTTGATCTGCACCGGCGTGCGCAGGGTTTTTCCGAATAAAATCAGTATCAATGTTGCCGATCACAATGCTGCGGCGGCCATACCCGCAGCAAACGGAACATATACGCTTATCGATGCCGAAGGGCTTGTGCTTGCAATCGGCGCGGAAAGCAGCGGTGAGCTTATCCTGCTCCGCGGCATGGCTAATATCGGCTTTGTGCGTAATACCGTGATAACCGAAAAGAACCATTGTCTCCGCACCGTCACTGCAATGAAGCTGCTTGCGGCAGTAAAAGAATGTGATTTTGCAGAAAGCGTTATTGCAATTGATTTGTCCAATGCCGCCTCGATAAAGCTTGAGCTTCAGCACGGCTACACTTTTGTTCTGGATGACTGGCGATATGCGGAAGGAAATATTAAAACCGCAGCAAAGGCTTACGCACGCCTTCTCCCCGTCTATCCGAGTGGGGGGACGGTCAACATATTTAAGGATTCAACCGTTGTTGACTTCACTCCGCGCAATTCGGCCGCATCGGTCCCGCCTGAAACGGATGCACCGCAGCAGGTGACTGCTCCGCCGAATTCAACGGACGAGCCTTGATGAAGCATTGCGTTAGATTTTATAAAACAAATTAGGTTATTCTATCTTTTTTACGCAAAGTCGCTGCCCGGGTGTTGCGCATAATATTGCATATATGCTATAATGAGCATACATATATGCACAGACCGCACACATGCCGTTTTCGTTGTGAAAATGTGACATACCCCGCCGAAAACTGTTTTTTGGGCAGCGGATTCTGCATTTGGAGAGCTTGAATGAAACAGAGTGTTATAATCGACATCGGCAGCAGCAAAGTTCTTGCCATGGTTGTCTGCCCCGCGGCTGACGGCGCAATCATTGTTCAAAATGCCGAAGAACGTACCTACTCCGGGTATCGATTCGGTGAACTTCCGAACGCGGCCGCACTGAGCGATACACTTGAAAGCATTGCCTCTGCACTCCGCAGCTCTCAGGGAATCCGCCTTCACAGTGCCTGTGTCGGAGTTCCCGCACCATTCACAAAGACCCTGCTCAACTCCTGCCGACAGCCTGTTGAATCCAGATCGCACCGCGTCACGGAACCGGACATCGATCTTCTGCTTGAGCAGGCGGCGGATTTCACTCCGCCGGAAGGCTTTACGCTGATGCACAGCTCGCTGTTCAACTTTGAACTTGACGGCATGGCGGCGGAGCATTCGCCCGTCGGCAAGTCCGCAAAGGAAATTTCGGCGGATGCGGCGCATACCTTCGTTGACTCGGCTTTCGCCGCAGTCGTTTCGGATGCGCTTCGCTCAGCAGGCATTGCCGCCGATCCGTTTGTTTCATCGCAGTTGACAGGGGCATTGTTCACAATTCCCGAACCGGACCGCGAAAACGGTGCCCTACTAATCGATTGCGGCGGTCAGCATTGTGATGTTTCACTCATATATGACAACGCTCTGCTTTGCTCCGAAAGCATCGGAATCGGCGGCGAACACTTCACGCGTGATATTGCATACGGGCTGCGCCTTCCGTTCAGCACGGCGGAAAGCATCAAACGCAGGTATGTATTCGGGCTTGATTACAGTAACTCAGTTGAACGCGTTATGATTCCCGGAGAGGGACTTGCAACGCTCAGCTGCGGCGCAATTCAATCCGTTATCGAAGCCCGCATCGTTCAGCTTGCGGATGAAATTCAAAGCATCATCAACGGCATTGAACAAAACGCTCGGGCGCGCTTCCCCGTCTATCTCATCGGCGGCGGAATTGCGCTTATGCGCGGCGGCACGGAAAGGCTTTCCCGACTTCTCGGAAGGCGCGTATATGTTTCCATGCCGCGGACAAGCCTTATGAACGCCGTTAACTACGCACCGGCATTTGCGCTTGCGCATTTCATGCTTTACGGCAGCGGTTCACTTGCTGTCGGCAACAGACGACTGGTGGATAATATAGTCGGCAACATCAGAGATTTTTTCGCTTACCGACAAAATGCATAGCAATTATGCAAAGATTGCCACAGTATGCACCGATTGGTTTTTGAAAAGAGCAAACCGTTCGATGCATTCTCAAAGTTTAAATCAACCGAAGACAAAGGAGGTTTTATCAATAATGGCACTTGATCTTGAACTCGATAACGAACAGGGCAATATTGCCCAGCTTAAAGTCGTCGGCGTCGGCGGCGCAGGCGGGAACGCAGTGAACCGTATGGTTGAATTTGGTCTTCGCGGTGTTGAATTTGTATCCATCAACACCGACAGACAGGCTCTATTCACCTCCAAGGCAGACATCAAGGTTCAGATAGGTGAAAAGGCAACCCAAGGTCTCGGCGCAGGTGCGGAACCTGCCGTCGGCAGGGCTGCAGCAGAAGAGAGCATTGATGAGATCAACGACGCAATTCGCGGCGCAGATCTTGTTTTCATCACCGCAGGTATGGGCGGCGGCACCGGCACCGGGGCAGCACCCATAGTTGCAAAAGCCGCCAAAGAGCAGGGCATACTGACCGTTGGTGTTGTTACAAAGCCTTTCAGTTTTGAAGGCCGCTCACGCATGAGAAATGCACTTCAGGGCATACGCGATTTGCGCGATGTTGTTGACACGCTCATTATCATTCCCAACCAAAAACTGCTTTCCATTGTCGGCAACACACCCATTAACGATGCGCTCCGCGTTGCGGACGATGTGCTCCGTCAGGGCGTTCAGGGAATCAGCGACCTTATCACCTGCCACACAATGATCAATAGCGACTTTGCGGATGTTCGCACAGTCCTTTCCGCAAAGGGCATGGCCCACATGGGTATCGGCACCGCAAGCGGCGAAGATCGCTGCACGGAAGCTACCCAGCAGGCAATCAAAAGTCCGCTGCTTGAAACAACCATTGACGGTGCAAAGGGCGTTCTCATCAACGTTGTGGGCGGACCCACACTCGGCATGATGGAGGTTGACAATGCAACCAACCTCATAACCTCGGCTGTGGATGAAGAAGCACGCATCATTTTCGCAATGGGCATTGATGACGCAATGGGAGACGATGTTCGTGTTACCGTTATTGCAACAGGCTTTGAGTGGCCCGCAGAACTGGATAACGACCCCTCAAGGACGCGTCAAAATGCTGTAAATTCCGGCGTTCGTCCCGACCCCGACTCCCGCGACGGCAGAGGCATTCGTGTTGATACACGTCCTGCCGCTCCCGACCGTGAACAATATGATATCCGTGACGACCGCTTAAATACTCCGAACGCACAACGTGAATACGGTACTGCACCCATGCGTGACGAACCCGGCAGGCGCGACTACGTTGATCGCAGCTACAGCGACAGGCAGGAGCCCCATCGAAATCCCGCTGACTACAGCAGCGGCATTCGCGGCGGTTCAGGCTCGAACAGTGCAGAGTACGGCAGACCCGATTATGAGAGTCGCCCGGGATACGGCAACGCTCCTGCATATGACGACAACAGGAGCTACGGCAGCAGCTACGGCGATGAACCTCGCCCGGCAAGGCCCGCTGAGTCTTCCCGCCAAAGCACTCCCCGCGATAACCGCGACAAAAACAGCGGACTCGATTGGCCCTATTTTCTCCGTTCCAAGAAAAAGAACAACTGATTTAACAATCTGACAAAAAAACCGAAAGCATCCGAACATGCAGACAGCATTCGGATGCTTTCAATTTCGTTATGCGGTTTTATTTACATCATCATTATTTGCACAAAGCAGCCGACATCAAAATTCGTTGTTGACAATACGATGGGCTCGGTGCTATAATCATTTTAATCGGTGGTTCATCCGCCGAAATTTAAACAAAGGGGTATACCGGAGTGACCGTGATCGACTGAGTTTTTATGCAAAGCAAAACTTTTTTTGTTGCGCTTAAAAGTGTGCAAAATAGTTTGCGCTGCGATTCGGTTGATAACATCCCGGTGGACTTCCGCATATTTAACAGGATAAATGCAATGCAGACTTTGTGTTTCCCTGTATGAGCTTTATAGTTCTGCTCAGAAGCGGATGTGAATGATGTTTCACGTTCCGTTTTTTATTTTCATAAAATGTGTTTTATGTGCACCTTAACGAAACCCTCCGAACCGCCCGCAGACTTCGGCTTTCAGCGCATTTATAACCCGCAGGCTTGAACAACAAGGAGGGTCATATGTCCATAATTTCAGTACGCAATTTAACCTTCTGCTATGAAGGCAGTTTCGACAACATTTTTGAAAACGTAAATTTCACGATCGATACCGATTGGAGACTTGGTTTCATCGGACGAAACGGGCGCGGAAAAACGACTTTTCTGCGGCTGTTAACGGGCGATTATGCATACGAAGGAAGCATCACGGCAAGCGTTCATTTTGACTATTTTCCGTTTGCCGTAACAAATGAAAGTCTGACCGCTGCCGAAATTCTTCTGACTGTTTCCGGTATTGCGGAATACGACTTTTGGCGCGCCGAGCGTGAACTCGGACTTCTCGGTGTTGACGAAAGTGTGCTCCCCCGTCCGTTTGCAACGCTTTCCAACGGAGAAAAAACCAAACTGCTGCTTGCCGCACTATTTCTCAAGGAAAACAATTTTCTGCTCATTGATGAACCGACGAATCATCTTGACCTTGACGGGAGACGACTCGTTGCGAAATATCTAAAGAGCAAACGAGGGTTCATTCTTGTGTCGCACGACAGGGCATTCCTTGATGAATGCATTGACCATGTGCTGTCAATTAATCGCAGCACGATAGAAGTCATTCACGGCAATTATTCATCATGGCAGCGTGAAAAAACTCGGCGTGACGATTATGAGCGCGGTGAAAACTCCCGTCTGACCGCCGAAATTGCCAACCTGCGCAATGCAGCGGACAGAATTGCTTCATGGTCGGACAAAATTGAAGCAACAAAAATCGGCGGCGGACCGTGTGATCGCGGCGCAATCGGCGCAAAAGCCGCAAAGATGATGCGTCATGCAAAGGCACAGGAGAGCAGACTTGAACGCGAAATTGAAAAGCGGGAGGCACTTATGCACGATGTTGAATATGACGAGCGGCTGAAGCTGCATCCCGAGCCGTATTTCAGGCAGAATCTGCTTTTATCAAAAGACCTTTCCATTTTTTACGGTGACAGATGCGTTGCAAACGGAATCAGTCTTACGCTCAACCGCGGGGACAGAATCGCGCTTGTCGGGCGCAACGGCTGCGGCAAATCCAGTTTGCTGAAGCTTTTAATCGGCCAACCAATTGCACATACGGGCACACTTGAAATCGGCAGCAGACTGACCGTGTCGTATGTGCCGCAGGATATGTCTTTTCTTTCCGGCAGCGCAGACGACTTTGCCGCAGAAAGCGAAATTGATATCACCCTGTTCAAAACGATTCTGAGAAAGCTTGATTTCAAGCGTACGCAGTTCACAAAAGATATGTCGGAATTTTCCATGGGCCAAAAGAAAAAAGTCCTGCTCGCCCGCAGCCTTTGCCAAAGAGCCAACCTCTATATCTGGGATGAACCGCTGAACTACATTGACGTTATATCAAGACTTCAGATAGAAACGCTGATACTTGAATACAAGCCGACCATGCTGTTTGTTGAACATGACGAAGCTTTCGTCAACGATATTGCAACGAAAGTGTGCAGAATCAGTTTGAATCAATAATGAGGGTTGCCGCTGCATTCCGGCTGCTCCGTGTATTGCAGCAGGGCGGCGAACGTGAAAACAGGAGCATCGTCATATGGCAATGCTCCTGTTCGTTATTTTGGTTTAGTTATGTGCGTTGATTTCTGTTTATACCGCGGAATTATTTGCCGCAGCAGCAACAGCAGGGATGATCAACGGAGGACATATGCTTGATGAGGTCAACAAGCTTGTTGGAATAACCCCATTCATTGTCGTACCAAGCAACGAGCTTTACGAAATGATCGTTGAGCATGATGCCGGCGGTTGCATCGAAGATGGAAGTTCTCTTATCGTGATAGAAATCGGAAGAGACAACAGCGTCCTCGGTGTATCCGATGATGCCGGCGAATTCGGGGCTTTCGCTTGCTGCTTTCATAACTGCCTTGATTTCATCGTAAGTTGCGGGCTTTTCGAGCACGCAGGTGAGGTCAACAACAGAAACGTCAATGGTGGGAACGCGCATGCTCATGCCGGTCAGCTTGCCGTTAAGAGCGGGGATGACCTTGCCGACTGCCTTTGCTGCACCGGTGCTGCTGGGGATGATGTTGTGTGCTGCAGCACGGCCTCCGCGCCAATCCTTGCGGGAAGAACCGTCAACGGTAAGCTGGGTTGCGGTGATGGAATGAACGGTGGTCATAAGACCCTCTTTGATGCCGAAATTATCGTTGATAACCTTTGCAAGAGGTGCAAGGCAGTTGGTTGTGCAGCTTGCATTGGAAACAACATTCATGTCGGACTTGTATTCCTTGTTGTTTACACCCATAACGAACATGGGAGTTGCATCCTTTGCGGGTGCGGAGATGACGACCTTCTTTGCGCCGCCTACGAAATGCTGGCTTGCGAGTTCGGTGGTGGTGAACTTACCGGTGGATTCAACAACGTATTCTGCGCCGCATTCACCCCAGGGAATCTCCTTGGGATCCATGCAGTTATAAACGCTGATAGCTTCGCCGTTGACAACGAGCTTGCCGTTTTCAACCTTGATTTCTCCGTCAAACCTGCCGTGAACGGTGTCATACCTGAGCAGATAAGCCATGTATTCAAGGTCGATGAAGGGATCGTTGATGCCCATTACAGTAACGTCGGGATCCGCTGCTGCTGCGCGGAAAACGAGCCTGCCGATGCGGCCGAAGCCGTTGATGCCGATTTTGGTTGCCATGAGTGAAAAGCCTCCTCAAAAGATTATAAATGTTTGAATCGGAAGCCGGCGGCGAAAAAGAAGCCGGCCTTGACCTTATTATACCCCATTACGGGGAAAAAACAACTATATAATTCGGGATATTTTTTCCGAAAAAATAGAAAAAATTAATGCGCCGACGAGCCGAACCGCCTGCCGGCGGAAGGTGTCAGAAGTTCAGCTCCTCCGCAACGATATAGAGCGGACGCTGCTTAAGCTCATCGTACATGCGGTTCATGTATGCACCCTGAATGCAGAGGAAGAGGAAAGTGAGTCCCTGAAGCAGAACAACGCCGTCAACTGCCCAAAGCCACGCGGGGAATTTGACTCCGCAGCAGGCAAGCACGATGAGCGCGATAAGACCGAGACCCGCAATGATGCTTGTGAACACGCCGAAACCGCCGCAAAGCGTCAGCGGACGATCACTGAAACCAATGATTCCGTCCATTGCAAGGCGAATCATTTTTTTGAGCGTGTACTTGGTTTTTCCCGCAAAGCGTTCGTTGCGGACAAATTCAATTGGGACGGCGTCAAAGCCCATCCAGCCGCTCATGCCGCGCAGGAAGCGGTTATGTTCACGCATTTTGAGGAACACATCCGCAACTTTGCGGTCGATAAGACGAAAATCACCGGTATCAAGCGGAATTGCGGTTGCACTCATTGACTTCAGCAGGCGGTAATATGCAGCAGCCGTGAGCTTTTTGAAGATAGTCTCTCCCTGCCTCTTGAGGCGTTTGCCGTATGCTATATCAGCACCGTTTTCCCATGCTTTGACCATTTGCTCGATAACTTCGGGCGGATCCTGCAAGTCAACGTCAATGATTATCAACGCATCACCTTTGGCAGCATCCATGCCGCAGGTTACGGCAAGCTGATGCCCGAAATTCCTGCTGAAGGAACGCACCTTGACCTGGGGATTGTTCTTTGCGATATTGCGCAGAATCTTCATTGAGCCGTCACGGCTGCCATCGTTTACATAAATGATTTCGTAAGGATAACCGATTTTTTTCATAACCGCATCCATACGGGAAAATGAGGTTTCAAGCACCTCTTCTTCGTTATAAACGGGTACAATAAGCGAAAGTGTTTTTTCCATAATTATTAACCGTTGCCCTTTATTCTTTGTTGTTGCAGCGCAAACCGCATTGCAATGATTCCGCAGCGGCGGATGCGCCGACATATTGCTGCCTCCGCAGACCGACCGTTCCGGCCGTGTCTTGGGAGATTATACAAATTATATCCTATTTCGCCGCAGATTTCAAGCAAAAAGGGAAAAATAAGTCCGTACGTTATATTCCGTTATCAATGCCCGGGCTGAACACCGACAGAAGCATCGAATTCAAGAGTAAAAGGTTTATCCGTCAGCGCCGTATCTGTCAATACTGTTGCAAAAAGCAGATTCTCCCCCGGCTCAAGCTTCAGCATGAACGAACCGTCTGCCGACTGCATGCTGCCGGAAGCAATGAAGGCCTCGCTGCCGCCTTCCGTCGTGTCCGCGAAAATTATGTTCACAGCACAAAAAAGAGTTTCGGGGTAGCTGTTTATGACCGTGCCGTCAACGAATGTGCCGTCGCCCTCCTCGAAAACGCGAAAGTTTACAAATCGGAGATATTGCTCAAAATGCTCCGCGTCGCGAATTTCTTTTCCAAGCGCATCATAATGCATTATGCCGCCCGTAGGCGCAGCATCGAAAGTCGATGCTGCATCAAAGGTTGATGCTGCATCGGCCGTCGGGTATGTACCCGCTGTCGGCTCGGCGCTGTCGACCCGGAATCCGTGAGGCGGCAATGTCACATCGGGCATAATGCTTGAGTTTTTGTCATTGCAGCCCGCTGCCGAGAGCACTAAAGCCGCAAGCAGTCCCGCAGACAGGCGCAGTGCAAAACGCATACACCCGTCCGCAATATCGTTCTTTATTTTGAAGTGTTCAAACACAGTTTTACGCATTCGCGGGAAGCTTCCGATGTTCACGGATAAGCTTTTGACGCAAATCGTACAGCCCGTCCGAATAATCGACTTTGTAAACTTGCGGGTTCATCAAACGCTTGCTTTCCTCCCAGAGAGTGTCAAGCTCCTGCTTTGCATATGCCTGAATCTGTTGAATCGTCGGACAGTTGTAAACCTGTTTTCCGTCTATGAAGATGGGCACAAGCAGCTCACGCATTGTGTAATCCGTAAGTGTCATGCGTTTATAAGTTTGTTCGGGGTGGTAAATCGTGAGCGGTTTTGTCGTGTCGAACTTTTCATCGCGCAAAGCGATAAGATCGGCAATCGCCATATGATCTTTATCATACAGGCGATAAACGGTTTTAATGCCCGGGTTTGTGATCTTAACAGCATTTTCGGACAATTTGATTTTCGGATAAACGACGCCGTCAATAATCTCAGCAGACATTTTGTAAACGCCGCCGAGTGCGGGCTTGTCGTCTGAAGTTATGAGCTTTGTTCCGACACCCCAGGTGTTTATGCATGCTCCCTGCATTTTCAGGCTGTTGATAAGCGTCTCGTCCAAGTCGCCCGAAACACAGATTTTTGCATTTTCAAACCCGGCTTCATCAAGCATTTTTCTTGCTTTTTTGGTAAGGTAAGCAAGATCGCCCGAGTCAAGACGAATGCCCGCCGGCTCATAACCTCTGCTGCGAAGCTCGTTAAAAACTGTTATTGCATTAGGAACGCCGCTGCGCAGCGTGTCATATGTGTCAACAAGCAGCAGACAATTTCCCGGGAAAATATCCGCATAGGCGCGGAAAGCATCAAGCTCCGTCGGGAAGCTCATTACCCAGCTGTGTGCATGTGTGCCGAGGATGGGAATGTTGAAAAGCTGACCCGTGAGAACATTGCTTGTGCCGCAGCAGCCGCCGACAACGGCAGCACGTGCGCCGTAGTTCCCTGCATCCGGACCCTGTGCGCGGCGCAGACCGAATTCCATTACGGCATCACCCTTTGCGGCATAGCAGACGCGGCTTGCCTTTGTTGCGATAAGCGTTTGATGATTAACAAGGTTCAGCAACGCTGTTTCAACGAGCTGTGCCTCCATTATCGGTGCAATGACGCGAACGAGCGGTTCATACGGATAAACGAGGGTCCCCTCTTCCATTGCATAGATTTCACCCGTGAAATGCAGTTCGCGGAGTACGCTTAAAAACGATTCATCAAAAAGATTAAGCGAACGCAGGTAAGCAACATCGTTCTCCGAGAAATGCAGATCATTGATATATTCAACGATAGATTCCGTGCCCGCCATTACTGCATAGGAAGAATTTGCTTTTGTATCGCGGAAAAAAAGGTCAAAGACCGCTTTGTTGCCCGCCATGCCCTTTTTAAAATAGCCGTACATCATGGTCAGCTGATAAAGGTCCGTCATCATGGTCAGGTTGCGGCTGCTCATTATGCTCATTTGTGGTTGAATCCTTTCGGGGGTATTTATATGGTTAAAACTGTCGGAGATACACTGAATAATTCACTTTTCGGGAATCAATAAATCAGTTCTCGTCAGTGCTGTGTTTTTGATATTTTTTAAAAACATCATCAAGCGTTTTTTCGTCATCGATACCGACAAGGGTTTTTTCCTCCCCTTCGCCTGTTTCACGCAAAATTACGTATTCGAGTTCATCGCTGTCATCATCAACCGGAAGCAAAACATAGTAGTTTTCGCCGTTGTGTTCGATAATGTCCATAATATCAAACTCTATCTCATTTTCATCCTCATCGATAAGGATAATGCTGTTGTAAAGCTGTTCTTCCAAACTCTGCTCTCCTGTGTTTGTATTTTGCTCCGCGGCGACAAATTCCGCCTTATAATGCAGCAATATGCAGCGAGCAGCACAGAAAGCCGTTTAATCGGCACAATGCACTGCCGCTGCATATATCGTACGTTAAGTAAGCACTGTTCGGGCATCACACCCATAGCCGCGTGATTGCTGCCTGAATATGTTTTTGTTATGCCTTGCCGTTGCAGCCGAGAACGTCAACGATCTTATGGCGAACCATCTCTTTGATGGCAGCGCGGGCTGGCTTGAGATACTGGCGGGGATCGAAGTGAGAGGGGTACTCATCGAAGTATTTGCGGATGGTGCCGGTCATTGCAAGGCGGAGATCGCTGTCGATATTAATCTTGCAGACTGCCATGCTTGCCGCTTTGCGGAGCATATCCTCGGGGACACCGATTGCATCCGGCATGTTTCCGCCGTGTTCGTTTATCATCTTGACAAATTCGGGAATGACCGAGCTTGCACCGTGCAGAACGATCGGGAAACCGGGAAGACGCTGCTCAACCTCTTCAAGGATATCGAACCGAAGCATGGGCTTTGTGCCGGGTTTGAATTTGTATGCGCCGTGGCTGGTGCCGATTGCGATTGCAAGGCTGTCAACACCGGTACGCTCAACAA
>ERZ1673697.566-NODE-566-length-55917-cov-7.275894_pt1 | contig 55917 bp, 49 predicted proteins | sample MGYA00580227_ERZ1673697 | MGnify/ENA primary metagenome ERZ1673697 (study PRJEB41218, sample SAMN15661759) | gut metagenome | host: Homo sapiens | place: Canada: London | collected 2015-08-20/2019-03-30 | study: EMG produced TPA metagenomics assembly of... | reverse complement strand
CGCTGCAGCTTTGAAAAATTCGGTGAACAGTCAACGACGACCTGGTTAATGGTCAGCATAATCCTGTTAATTCTTAGTATTTACGGGATATCTGCGACCTGTGCAGATATGTTGTTATCCGTTTTACTGAAAAGTAAAAAAATGAAATATCGAAGGGATCACCTGTTTGTCGCGAGAACTTTTGCGTCTAAAGTACGGACCATGAGCTTTACATTTGGAACCCTTTCCATGCTGATATTATTGTCCTTACTCTGTCTGAATTTTTCAAGCATCAATAAAGGCGTCTATCGGACAAGTATCGAGTTAAACGCGCCCTATGATGTTGAAGTTTTTGACTGGACGCAGCCCTTCGATGATTTTAATGAATATGTTCGGGTGATCGACGAAGATTATACAATTAATAAAATAATGATGTATAATGTTTATAAAGAGCCCGGCCATCAAATTCAAAATTACTATGATGTGCAGTTTTATGATTACGATCCGGTCATGAAACTGAGTGATTATAATCAATGCCTTGCCCTGCGGAATATGGATCCGATCGATTTAAAGGATCATGAATATTTTCTCGTAACGAACCGCCAGTTATTATATAAGGTTGAAAATAATGAGGCCGTTCAGAGGATTCGGTTTGCCGGCGAAGAGCTTCATTTAAAAGGAATTGATACAAAGTCCTATTGGTATAATATGAATAACACAGGCAGATTTACCGTTATTGTTCCCGACGCTTATGTTCAGGGGCTGGAAATCGCAGAACCGCATTTAATCGTAGATACCGTGGAAGAAACGACATCCGAATTAGAAGAAAAAATAAGGACAGAGTTAAAGCACTTTCTTGTAGTTACCGATGAAAATGGTGAACAGACGCAGGAGTATTACAGAGTCAATGTCCGGGGAACGGCCATCGAAGAACAAAATTCGATGACAGCGATGATGGCCAGCATCTGTTTATATATTGCCTTTATCCTGATTTCGGCGGTTGGAACGATTCTTGCGGTACAGTCCTTAAGTGATGCGGCAAAATATACGTATCGATATCAGACATTACGGAGACTGGGGGTCAATGACAGGTCTCTGTTCCGGACAGTCCGAAAGCAATTATGGATATTGTTTGGCGTTCCTGTTATCTGCCCGGTCATTTCCAGTTTCAGTATGCTGACTTCGGTGAATCATGTCTATCAGGTGATGCTGGAAAGCAGGTTCAGTTATTTATTCTATTTTATCGGCGGTCTGGCGATTTTCTTCTTAATATACGGAATTTACTGGATGGCGGCATATATCGGCTTTAAGCGAAATATCAGTGAGGAGCGTTCGAATGAGAATTGGGATTATTGAAGACGATGAAATTACCCGCATTGAACTGGCGAAACTGCTGAATGTCCGGGGATATGAAACGGTTTTATTCACAGCCTTTGAAAATTTAGCGGCAGAATTTGCAGAGAATTCCGTGGAATTGCTGCTGCTTGATATTAATCTGCCTTATGAAAACGGATATGAGGTTTGTAAAAAGATTAAAAAAATGGCGCAGGTGCCGGTTATTTTTGTTACAAGCAGGGATACGAATGTCGATGAACTGCACAGTATCCAGGCCGGCGGCATTGATTTTATTACCAAGCCCTATGACACACTCATTCTTCTGGAAAAGATAAAACGCGCCCTGAAGCTGTCGGACCCGAACAACTTTCGTGAGATTGTAAAAAAGGACTGTACCCTTGATCTGCATTTATCCATTTTAAAATATAAGGATAAAGATATCGAACTGACAAGAAATGAATTTCGTATCTTATATTATTTCTTTATGAATGATGATAAAATCATCGGCAAAGAAGAACTTCTGGAAAAACTGTGGAACGATAAATACTATCTGGATGAAAATGTTCTTTTGGTGAATATGTCCCGCCTGAAGAAAAAAATGAGAGATATCGGTATCGTTCATCTTCTGGAAAATGTGCGGGGAAAGGGGTGGAAGCTGTGAGCTTTTTTTCATTTCTGGAAGAAAAGGCCGCAGAAATGCTGTTTCAGATGCTTTTTCTGGCAATGGTCATCTTTCTTCTGGTTTTCTATGGTGTGGACAAAATATTTATCGTATTGCTGGCGGGATTTTTTATTGGCATACAGGGAATTTTCCAGGGGTATCTGTACCGGAAGGCGATCAGGGCGGCCCGGTCGGTTATTGACCTGGCAGATAGCTCCGAGGAAAGCTATTATATTTCGGAAATCCTGCCGAAGCCAAAGGAAATTCAAAACAAAGCCTATTATTATGCGCTAAAAAAGGCCTGCAAATCGATGAATGACAAAATCGGAAAAATTACCGAAGAAAAGCAGGAATACCAGGAATATATTGAAAGCTTCGCCCATGAAATTAAAATACCGATCGGCGCTTTGTCGCTGACCTTTGATAATGCCAAAAACTATACGCTGAAAAAAGAAACGGATAAAATGTTTCAGCTCGTCGAGCAAATGCTCTATTATGCGAGGAGCGAAGATACAGAGAAGGATTACTTTGTAAGGCCGTTGAATTTAGAAGATGTGGTGCATAATGTCCTTCTGAAATTCCGTCATGCCTTTATGGAAAAAAAGACGGTGGTTGATGTGCGGGATATCGGTCATGTCATTTACACGGACGAAAAATGGCTGACATTTATTCTGTCCCAGATCATGCAGAACGCCATTAAATATTTTAATAAGCAGGAAAACCGTTTAACCATATTCAGTCAGGCGAAGGAAACACAGCTCCGCCTTGTCATTGAAGATAACGGCTGCGGCATAAAATCTTCCGACTTACCCAGGGTATTTGAAAAGGGATTTACAGGCTCCGACCGGAAGAAAAACAATGCCACAGGAATGGGACTGTATCTGTCGAAGAAATTGTGTGACAGGCTGGGCCTGGAAATGAAAGTGGCTTCGGTGGAAAATGAATATACACGGGTAACGCTGATATTTCCCAAAGGGACGATGCACCGGCTTTCGGAATCATCGGTCCATACAGGGATAAATGGATAAATTTTGATAGTAATTTTCCTTGAATCTGTTATACTTGAATTAAGAATGAGAAACGTGGAAATTGTGTCAGAAAACTTTTTCATGGAGCAGAGGAGGAGGGAAGTTCATATATGCCAAGTTATATTATAGACCGGGATTACCGGCTGTTATATTTTGATTCGGTGACAAAGCTCAGATTTCCGAAGGTAACGGCCGGAGAAGTTTGTTATCGTGTTTTTAATAAGACGGAAAATCCCTGCCGTGGCTGCCGATGCTTTCAGTATGACAGTGAAAAAAAGACGCGATACTATAATCGAAATGTGGAACGGGAAGTCCTCACCAGTTTTACGCCGCTGAGCGGTGCGAAGGAAAATGATGCGTGGCTGGTGACGCTTGAGGAATATGTGCCGGATACGGATGTGGAGGATGAAAATCCGGAGGGTTTTTCGGATTCGGAAAGTGTGGATGAGGTCGATCTTCTGACCGGACTGTACCGATACCGTACATTTGCCCGGCGGGCGATATCCATGCTGCGTAAAAAACCTATGGACCAGTGGGCGATGATGGCAGTGGATATCCGGCATTTTAAGCTGTTTAATCTTCAGTTCGGCGATGACGCCGGAGATCAGATCCTGAGCCAGATCGGCACCTATCTGAATTCGATACAGCAGCAGAAAACCGGAAACTGTGAGGTTGGTTACTGGGGCGAGGACGATTTTTATCTTGTGCTTCCGGATGATGACGGGCTTATCCGTCAGATTGAGACGGGGATTATCCGGCTCATAGAAAAATATGACAGGCAGAACAGTTTTCCGCCGTGCATTGGGGTGTATCATCTCACGGAGCATGCTTCTTTCCGGAGCCTGTGCGACCGGGCGCAGCTTGCGGCATCCGCGGCAAAGCAGCGTGTCCGTGACAGGATTGTTTATTTCGAAGAAAGTATGATTAAAGATCTGGAGCATCGCCATGAATTGGGCAATGCCATCCGGAAAGGTTTGAAAAACAGAGAATTTGTAGTGTTTATGCAGCCGAAATGCAACTTGAATACCGGAAAGATTGTGGGTATGGAGGCGCTGGCACGGTGGAAAAAGGCAGATGGCGCTATTGTGCTGCCGGGAGATTTTATTCCGTACATGGAAGAAACCGGATTGATTACGGATCTGGATGTTTATATGTGGGAAGAGGTCTGCCGGGAGCTTCGGTCCGTCATGGATGATGAAAAAGAAATGCTTCTTCCGGTATCGGTCAATGTGTCGATTGCGGATGTTTACGCACTGGATGTACCGGAGGTTTTCCGGACACTGGTTGAAAGATATGGTGTACCGCCGAAATACCTGGAAGTGGAAATTACAGAAAGCATTTATGCCAGGGATACTGAACGGATCAACGATATGGTGCATCAGCTTCGGAAGGATGGAGTCACCGTGCTGATGGATGACTTTGGCAGCGGTTATTCCTCTCTGAATATGCTTAAAGATATTTCTGTGGATATTTTGAAAATCGATATGAATTTTCTTGCTATGAATGGGGAAAATGAACATCGCGGCATAGATATTCTGCGGTCGGTGATTCAGTTGGCGGATAAAATGCAGATTGCTGTGATCGCAGAGGGTGTGGAGACCAGAGAACAGATCGAACTTCTGCGGAAGATGGGCTGTGTTTACGGACAGGGATATTATTATTATCGTCCGATGCCGATGAAAGAGCTTCAAAAACTGATCGCACAAAAAGAAAATATCGATATTTGCGGAATCCCGAATCGGAAAAATCATATAGGATGGCGGGAGGGAATTTGAGCTGCGTAAAAAAATGGGGAAAATTTCCTCTGTGTTTTTTGATTATTTATTACAGTATCGTCTGTTCTGAAAACAAATGTGTTTCCGGAATGTGATATGCTTAAATCATCAAAGAGATGCACATAATTGAAGGAGGAAATATTATGAAGAAGATGAATACAAACCTGATGAAAAAAACGAAACTCGCAGCGGTTATCGCAGGAATGACCATGGCTATTGTTACGGGATGCGGAAAAGAAGCAAAAATCACAGCATCTGCGGCAAATATGGAAACAGAAGTGAAAATGACAGAAGGTACATTGTATGAGACGACGGACCAGTGGCTGCAGAGTGGAAATTATTACGTGCGTACCGGACATTCCCGCTACCATGTTATAACGGTCAAAAGAAATAAAAAAGAAACCCGATCCGGCGATAACGGAACATTCACCATCGCTCTGTTTGATGAATACGGAAATCCGGTTCGCAATGAATATGGAAGCAATCCATCGGCACGGGAGGGTATCGGACATTTTTATATCGAAAGTGACGGAAGTATTTCCTTTAGCTGTTACGGCGGCAATATGGAAGGCTATGGTTTTGACTGGACGTTTATGGCAGATGATTTATATGGTCAGGAAAATGAAGACGGGGAATACGACCAGGTAAATCTCGGAACACCGGAATATAAAACGGAAAACGCAGAAACTTCGGAAGATACAGCAGCGTACCAGGAAAATGAAAGTGACGATGCATGGATGGAATCCTTCAAGCAGGCCGTTTATGATTGTGCAGATCAGGACTGGCAGGCTCTGGCAGGTGGCATACCGGAATCTGTATGGGAAAAAATTTCTGAAACAACATCCTTTAGTGTGAAAGAGCTTATGGAATCCTATCAGGAAGACAGTCTCCGGAATATGGGATTCGTTGCAGATATGGAAACATGGAGAATTGAAGAAGCGAAAGAAGTGGATACGTACACACTGGAAACTTTTCGGGAAATGTTTGGCCTTGAAAATACAACCCGGGGCGTGTGGCTGGACGTTACATTTACAGATGCAGATGGCAGTGAAAAAAATGCGGACTGGATGTCCTGCTGGGAAATTGACGGGGAGTGGATTTGCTTCTGTATCGAAATCGGATAATGAAAATAAAGAAGCGGCAGATGCGCTGGAAAAACAGCGCATCTGCCATTTTTTTTGGATGGGAAAATTTTACATCCGGCAGGAACCGTCGCGAAGTCTCTGTCCGCCGCCGTTACCGCCGCCATGGTGGCCGTTTCCCTGTCCGCTGCCGCAGCCGTAGCCATTGCCATTGCCGCTGCCCGGATTTGGGCAGTCCGGATTACCGGTGCCGTCGCATGAAACCGGGCAGTCCGGGTTGCCGGTGCCGTCGCATACCGATGGACAGTTTTCTGAATTTCTTCTTCCACAGCATTCCTGTGCGGCCCACTGGGATACCCGGAGCATGAGCGGTGTGGAAGTGCTGATATCTGCAGCCATGGCATGACCGGAAGCGAAGGTCAGGGTCAGAGCGGCTGCAAGTCCGGCAATCATCATTTTTGCTTTTTTCATAAGAACCTCCTGTAAATAAATGTGTTGATGTTTTATCTTTAATGATATCTTATACGCAAGGTGTGGCAAAATTATGTTTTTTATCGGGAATTCCTGTGGTAAAATGATATTTACAAGACATAATAAAAACAAATATTTCTGTTATTGTTTCCATACAGGAGGACGGAATATGGATAAGATGCTTATTGCCGATGATAATCGGCAGATTACAAAAATTCTCGGGGAGTTTGCGAAAAAAGAAGGTTTTGAGCCGGTGATGGCCTGTGACGGGGAAGAAGCTCTGGAAAAATTTCGGGAAGACAGCTTTTCCATTCTTCTTCTGGATGTGATGATGCCCAAAAAGGACGGCTTTCAGGTATGCCGGGAGATACGGCAGACCTCCAGTGTTCCGATCATTATGGTGACCGCCAGAGGCGAGGACTTTGAACGGATTATGGGACTGGATATCGGAGCGGATGATTATATTGTCAAGCCATTTTCCGGCGGAGAAGTGATGGCGCGGGTCCGTGCGGTGCTGCGCCGGATCGGCCCTGCAGAAAGGCTGTCGGAACGGAAAATCCTTACCTATGATAACCTGTCCGTATGTCTGGATGACGGATGTGTGACTGTGGGAGAACGGGAGATTTCCCTGACAAAAAAGGAACTGGAAATTTTGTGGACCCTTCTTGAGAATAAAGGAAAGATTTTTTCCAGAGATCATCTGCTGGACAGTCTGTGGGGCTATGATTACGTCGGCGACAACCGGACGGTGGACAGCCATATGAAACGGCTGCGCTCAAAGCTGGATGTGCAGCCCCATCCGGCATGGCAGATAAAAACGGTCTGGGGGATGGGTTATAAATTTGAGGAGAATCATGGATGAAATATAAAATGACATATCGGCTGATCGGCTATTTTTCGGCAGTGCTTCTGCTGTTTGCCGTGGCTGTCGGAGGCATGCTGATGTTTCTTTTGTCAAAACAGATGACGGAGGCCTACGAGGAAGAATTAAAGGCCCGGGCAGTGTCCATCTCGGAAACCCTTTCGGCTTTCAGCCGGGGAGAGGGACAGATGCCGGGGATGGAGTCGTCACAGGGACACGGTCATGGAAAAGGCGCCGGTTCCGGCACTGCCGGCGGCTATGGCGGCTATCTTCGCTTTATTGACGATATTGCCATGAGTGAAGTGTGGCTGGTGGATGAAAAGGCACGGACGATTGAAACGACCCATATGGAAAGTGCGCTGTCGGTAGGCGAACTTCCGGAAAATGCTGAAGCCGTCGTTGAAAAGGTATTTCAGGGACAGGTGGAGATCAGCCGGGAATTCAGTCCTGTCGTCGGTGTGCCGTCGGTCACCGTCGGTGCGCCGGTCACCGATGGCGGCGGGAATATCGTTGCGGCCGTTTTGCTGCACAGCCCGGTGGCGGGCATTGAAAATTCCAGGAAGGAAGGCATGAAAATCTTATGGTTCTGTATCATCGCAGCCCTGGCGCTGGGAGGTATCCTTTCGGTGCTTCTTGCCCGACGGTTTATCCGTCCGCTGAAAAAGATGGATGCGGCCGCGGGTAAATTAATGGAAGGAGATTACGGCATCTGTACCGGGATCCGCCAGAATGATGAAATCGGCGCGCTGGCGGGCAATCTGGATGCGCTCTCCGGAAGACTTCGGGAATTGAACGACGAAAGGGAAAATGAAGAACAGCTGCGCCGGGATTTTATGTCCAGCATTTCCCATGAGCTGAGAACTCCGGTGACGGTGATTAAGGGCTCTCTGGAGGTTCTGAATGAAGGGATGGCTGCGGATGAAGCGGAGCGGGCGGAATATCTGCGGCAAATGCTGGCGGACGCCAATTATCTTCAGGGGCTGGTTAATGATCTGCTGGAACTGTCAAGACTGCAGAATATTGGATTTCATATTGAAAAATCGCCGCTGAATCTGATGGATGTTCTGGAAGAATCGGTGCGTTCCATGCGGCCGGTCGCCGGAGCCAGACAGATAAAAATGACGTTGGAAAATTTTGTGGGACCGGTTTCGTTTATGGGCGATTACGGACGTCTCCGGCAGATGTTCACGGTGATCCTGGATAATGCCGTAAAATTTTCACCGGAAAAGGAGTCGGTGGAAATCCGGGTTTTCGGGGAAAGGGATGAAAAGGTTATTTCAATCCGGGATTTCGGAAGCGGAATTTCGCCGGAAGATATTCCGCATATTTTTGAGCGGTTTTACAGAGGCCGCAGAGAAGAAAACCATTCGGGAACAGGGCTGGGCCTGGCAATCGCAAAGGAGATCGCAAAGCGGCATCAGATAAACATTTACTGTGAAAGTACGTTGGGCCAAGGTACCGTCTTTTATTTTAAATTTAAAGGTGAGGATGAATGATGAATATACTGTGGGGGATTTTAATTCCGTTCATCGGGACGACAGCAGGTTCGGCCTGCGTCTTTTTACTGAAAAATAAAATAAAGCCGGAGATTCAGAAAATACTTCTCGGCTTTGCTTCCGGGGTCATGGTGGCGGCCTCTGTCTGGTCACTGTTGATTCCGGCTATGGATATGTCCGAATCCATGGGGCGTATGGCCTTCGTGCCGGCGGCCGTGGGGCTGCTTCTCGGCATTGCCTTTCTTTTAATTCTCGACCGCTGTATTCCCCATCTTCATCTGGGGAGCGATACGCCGGAAGGTCCGGAAAGAGGAATCAGCAAAACCGTGATGCTCGTGCTTGCGGTGACGCTTCACAATATTCCGGAAGGCATGGCTGTGGGCGTGGTCTTTGCCGGACTTTTTTCGGGAAGCGGAGAAATGACGGCTGCCGGAGCGCTGACGCTGGCTCTCGGTATCGCTATTCAGAATATTCCGGAAGGCGCCGTGATATCGCTGCCTTTAAAGAGCGAATCCGGGATGAATTCGGGCAGAGCTTTTTTATACGGCTTTCTTTCCGGAATTGTGGAGCCGATCGCTGCCGGAGTGACGGTACTTTTGAGTGGATTTATAACGCCGGTGCTGCCATGGGTGCTGGCCTTTGCGGCAGGAGCTATGCTTTATGTCGTTGTGGAGGAATTGATTCCCGAGGCCAGTGAAGGCGAACACAGCAATATCGGAACGATCGGTTTTGCTCTGGGGTTTGTCCTGATGATGGTGCTGGATGTGGCTCTCGGATAAGCAAAAAAGGGTTCATGGATACGAAAAAACGTATCCATGAACCCTTTTTTGGTATGTGTTATAAAATTCCTTTAACCTTTGCCTGACGGTTCTGGATGGATTGAATGATCGGAACAATAAAGGCGGCGACGACACCTCCGGCAAAACCGTTATTATAGAGGTTCAGACCGCTGTAGACGATACCGATATTCAGGGCGACCGCCGCATGGATAAAACCGGCGACAAGACCGGCAATAACACCGAACTGTCCGGCAATCGGCGCCAGTGTTGTCGAAAACAGGAGGGCCAGAACGGCTGACGGATCAGTGATGGACCATGGGCCGCAGAAGCTTGCCAGCGTGACACCGATCATAATCGGTGCGATATTCCGGAGATTTTTTCCGGCGGCGGAAAAACCGACGATTGTAAAGATTCCGCCGATACTCGGACCGTTTAATTCAGCGCCGATGACAATGACAAATAATGTTGAAAAAATACCGTTGACGCCGATATTCACCAGTGTCGGGGAAAAACCTTCGCTGAAAGTAAAATCGGTTCCGCCCACGCCCGGATATTTTAAGATATTCATATATTTCCGGAAAACATTCTGGCCGGTAATGACGCCGATGATAATCAGAAATACAAAAAACGAAAGCAGTATTTCCATAAAAAGCACGTTGTATCCGGTCGCCCAGAGCTTACGGGTTTCAATGGTGATGCCGAAGGATTTATAGAGAGAAATGACGATGGTCGCTATAATTCCGGCGGCAAAGCCTGCATTATACAGAGAGTAGCCTTTGTGTGTATTATAAAGGTGGGCACACAGCGGCGGAAGCACAAATCCGATGATACCTCCGACAAGAAGACTCAGTAAAAACCTTAAAGGAAAAGGCAGGCTCACGAGAAGCATCGTCTGGGTGATGATCGGTGAAAGGCTGGTGCCGTAAATACCGATATATATGTAGTTGGATAAATGCGTCCGATGGTAGCGGGCATAGACATAAACACCAAAAATAATAAACCAGATGTTAAAAATATTCTTTCCGAAAAGAGAGAAGCCGAACATCAGTGAAAGGGCCGCGATGGTATTTCCGTCGATATTCATTTTAAGAAAATAAATAATGACGATACACATGATCGTTGTCAGACTGGCATTGACCAGAGCTGCGCCGACACCTCCGATGATGACATAGTCGGTGATAAGAACATCCGGTTCTATGATAATGGAATAAAGACCGCGAAGCATTTCGGAAAAGGGCTGTAAAAGAATTCCCCAGAGCAGAAAATAGGCGGGGCCGAGGGTCAGCAGAATAAACTGAATATTTCTCGGCAGCGTTACCGGCTCCTTATGGACCTTATTTGTAAAACCAATATTGGTACTAAAACGCATATATGAGTTCCTTCCTGATAGAAATTTTCCGGCGTAAAAAACGCTCTGCCTTATATTTTAAGTCAGAGCGTTTTATCTTGTCAATATTTTGTCAGAATTTTATTTATTTTTTTCATGTTCAGCCATCATCATCGCGCGGACTTTTAATGGAAGGCCGAATAATGTGATGAAGCCGGAAGCATCGTGGTGATCGTAGAGCTCACCGGTTGTGAAGGATGCCAGAGACTCGCTGTACAGGGAGTACGGAGAGGTTGTACCGGCTTTGATGATGTTGCCTTTGTACAGTTTGAATTTGACTTCACCGGTGACATATTTCTGGGTGGATTCAACAAATGCCTGAACAGCTTCACGAAGCGGTGTAAACCATTTTCCTTCGTAAACGATCTGAGCCATCTTGTTGCCCATATCTTTTTTCACTTCCATGGTAGCGCGGTCGAGAACCAGTTCTTCGAGCTGATCGTGAGCTTCCATAAGAATCGTTCCGCCCGGAGTTTCATAAACGCCGCGGGATTTCATGCCGACAACACGGTTTTCAACGATATCGACAATGCCGATGCCGTGTTTTCCGCCGAGAGCATTCAGTTCAGTGATAATTTCGGAAACTTTCATTGCTTTTCCGTTCAGTGTTTTCGGAACACCGGCTTCGAATGTCATAGTGACATATTCGCCTTCATCCGGCGCTTTTTCCGGTGTGACACCGAGAACTAAAAGGTCATCGTAGTTTGGTTCGTTGGCCGGATCTTCCAGTTCAAGGCCTTCATGGCTGATGTGCCATAAGTTACGGTCGCGGCTGTAGCTGTGGCTTGCGTCGAAAGGCAGGTCGATACCGTGCTGTTTGCAGTATTCGATTTCATCTTCACGGGACTGCATGGTCCATACGTCGGTCATACGCCATGGAGCGATGATCTTAATGTCCGGAGCCAGAGCTTTGATACCGAGCTCAAAACGGATCTGGTCATTTCCTTTACCTGTAGCGCCGTGGCAGATGGCGGAAGCATTTTCTTTACGTGCGATTTCTACAAGTCTTTTTGCAATTACCGGACGGGCCATGGATGTACCGAGAAGGTACTTGTTTTCGTAAACAGCGCTGGCCTGTACACAAGGAACGATATATTCATCGCAGAATTCATCAATAATATTTTCGATATATAATTTTGAAGCGCCGGATAATTTCGCGCGTTCTTCCAGACCATCCAGTTCTTCGCCCTGACCGCAGTCGATGCAGCAGCAGATAACTTCATAGTCAAAATTTTCTTTCAGCCATGGGATGATGGCGGTTGTATCCAGACCACCGGAATATGCCAAAACAACTTTTTCTTTCATAACAAAAACCTCCTGAATCGTATCTATGTATTTTTTATCTTTTTTATTCTTCACATAATATACACCACTTCGTCACGAAAATCAATAGCTTTTTAAAATAAAAATGTATTTTTATAAATAATATTCCTTTAAATATACATAAATAATGAATAAAATGCAAAAAATATACATAAATATTAAAAAATATGTCTTTACAGCCTTCACAAATTGTATTATTATAGGAAAAGATATTGTTTCCGGTGATGCCGGGACGATGGTGTTATCAGTTAGAAAGAAGAGGGGATACTTATGATTAAAGCAGGAATTATTGGATCTACCGGTTATGCCGGACAGGAACTCGTACGATTGCTTCTGGGACATAAGGATGTGGAAATTGTCTGGTATGGTTCCAGAAGTTATATAGATAAGAAGTATGCGGATGTTTTCCGCAACATGTTCCAGATTGTAGAAAACGTCTGCATGGATGATAATATGGATGAACTGGCCGCCGCAGTGGATGTGATTTTCACAGCGACACCGCAGGGGCTCTGTGCATCCCTTGTCAGTGAGGCGGTTCTCGAAAAAGTTAAGATCATCGATCTGAGCGCGGATTTCCGTATTAAAGATGTGTCCGTTTATGAAAAATGGTACGGCCTGAAACATGCATCGCCGGAATTTATTCCGGAAGCCGTTTACGGCCTTTGTGAAATCAACCGGGAATCCATTAAAGGGGCACGGCTGATCGCCAATCCGGGATGTTATACGACCTGTTCGATTTTGACAGCCTATCCGCTGGTCAAAGAAGGGCTGATTGACGCCCATTCCATCATTATTGATGCAAAATCCGGAACTTCCGGTGCAGGCCGGGGAGCCAAGGTGGATAACCTGTTCTGTGAAGTCAATGAAAATATGAAAGCTTACGGTGTAACGAGTCATCGTCATACGCCGGAAATCGAAGAACAGCTCGGTTATGCGGCAGGTGAAGCGATTCTTCTTAATTTTACACCGCATCTGGTTCCGATGAACCGAGGCATCCTTGTGACTGCCTATGCGAATCTGAAAGAAGGGGTAACGGAAGCCGATATCCGTGCCGCTTATGATAAATATTATAAAAATGAAAAATTTGTCCGGGTACTGGAACCGGGCGTATGTCCGGAAACCCGCTGGGTAGAGGGCAGTAATTATACAGATATTAACTTTAAAGTGGACCCGAGAACCCATCGTGTTGTGATGATGGGCGCCCTTGATAATCTGGTCAAAGGGGCAGCCGGACAGGCGGTTCAGAATATGAACCTGATTTTCGGCCTGAAGGAATCGGAAGGTCTGGAACTCGTACCGATGTTCCCGTAAGATAAGGAGTGGAGATATGAAGACGATTGAAGGCGGAGTTACCGCAGCTAAAGGATTTGAAGCCGCTGCAGCGGCAGCGGAGATTAAGTATAAAAACCGTACCGATATGGCGCTGGTCTACAGTCAGAAACCATGTGTGGCAGCCGGAACATTTACAACAAATGTGGTGAAGGCGGCTCCGGTCAAATGGGACCAGGAGATTGTTTATAACCAGCCTTACGCCCAGGCGGTGGTCATTAATTCGGGAATTGCCAATGCCTGTACCGGAGCGGAGGGCTACGGCTACTGTAAAGAAACAGCCAGCGGCGCTGCAGAGATTCTCGGAATCCCTGAGATGAGCGTTCTTGTGGCATCTACCGGCGTTATCGGTATGCAGCTTCCAATCGACCGGATTAAAGCGGGTTCCGCTAAACTGGCCGAAGTAAAAAAGGATACGATTGAAGCCGGACACGAAGCGGCGAGAGCGATTATGACGACAGATACCGTGCCGAAGGAAATCGCCGTGGAATTTACAATCGGCGGAAAAACAGTGACTTTGGGCGGCATGTGCAAAGGCTCCGGGATGATTCATCCGAATATGTGTACCATGCTCGGATTTATCACGACTGATGCGGCAATCTCTAAAGAGCTGCTTCAGGAAGCCCTGAGCGAAGATATTAAGGATACCTATAACATGGTTTCTGTAGACGGAGACACATCGACCAATGATACGGTGCTCCTTCTTGCCAACGGTATGGCGGAAAATCCGGAAATTACGGAAAAGGGCGAAGATTTTGAAACCTTTAAAAAGGCTTTGAACACCGTGAATACGTATCTGTGCCGAAAAATTGCCGGAGACGGCGAGGGCGCGACCGCTCTCTTTGAAGTGAAGGTCCTGGGAGCAAAGACAAAGGAAGACGCAGTGACCCTGAGTAAATCCGTTGTGACTTCCAGTCTGACAAAAGCGGCAATCTACGGCCATGATGCCAACTGGGGACGGATTTTATGCGCGATGGGATATTCCGGCGTACAGTTTGATCCGGAGGTTGTGGACCTGTATTTTGAAAGCGCTGCCGGAAAGATTAAAATTATGGAAAATGGCGTTTCCACCGGATACAGCGAAGAAGAGGCCACAAAGATTTTATCGGAACCGGAAGTGACGGCGATTGCGGATGTGAAAATGGGAGATGCCACAGCGACGGCCTGGGGATGTGACCTGACCTATGATTATGTAAAAATTAATGCGGATTACCGCAGTTAGGAGCGTAAAAGTATGAATACAGATATGAATAAATACCTGGAAAAAGCGGAAGTACTGATCGAAGCCCTTCCATATATACAGCGTTTTAACCGCCGGATTATTGTTGTGAAATACGGCGGAAGTGCGATGATCGATGAGGAACTGAAAAAACATGTGATTCAGGATGTGACGCTGCTGAAGCTGGTTGGGTTTAAACCGATTATCGTTCATGGCGGCGGCAAGGAAATCAGCCGGTGGGTCGGCAAAGTCGGCATGGAACCCCGCTTTGTCAACGGACTGCGTGTTACAGATGCAGATACCATGGAAATTGCCGAAATGGTTTTAAATAAAGTCAATAAAAGTCTTGTCCAGATGGTTCAGGAGCTGGGTGTCAAGGCCGTTGGTATCAGCGGAAAGGACGGCGGCCTTCTGACCGTGGAAAAGAAATATTCCAATGGTGAGGATATCGGTTTTGTCGGAGAGATTACGGAAGTAAATCCGAAGATTCTTCATGACCTTCTGGAAAAAGATTTCCTTCCGATCATCTGCCCGGTTGGTCTGGATAAAGATTTTAATACATACAACATTAATGCGGATGATGCGGCCTGCGCCATCGCCAAAGCAGTGGATGCAGAAAAACTGGCGTTCCTGACCGATATTGAAGGCGTTTATAAGGATTTTGAGGATAAAGACAGTCTGATTTCTGAGCTGACCATCAAAGAAGCTCATGAACTGATTGAAGAAGGCTTTATCGGCGGCGGTATGCTTCCGAAATTAAATAACTGTATTGATGCCATTGATAACGGGGTATCCCGGGTGCATATTATGGACGGCCGTATCCCGCACTGTCTGCTCCTGGAAATCTTTACAAACAAAGGCATTGGTACGGCCATTTTAGGCGAAGAGGAAGGACGGTATTATCATGGTGACGAATGAATTTAAAAATTATGCGGAAGCGGCGATTATCCATACCTATAACCGTTTTCCTGTGGCCTTTGACCATGGCGACGGTGTTTATCTCTATGATACGGACGGACGCAGATATCTGGATTTTGCTGCGGGGATCGCAGTCAATGCCTTTGGCTATAATGTGGAGGAATATAAAGATGCTCTGAAAGCCCAGATCGATAAACTGATGCATGTTTCCAATCTTTACTATACCGAACCGATGGCAAAGGCGGCTCATAAACTGGCGGAAGCCAGCGGATTAAAACGTGTATTTTTTACCAACAGCGGTACGGAAGCCATTGAAGGCGCCATTAAGGTGGCCCGGAAATACGCTTTCAAAAAAGACGGAACAACGGACCATGAGATTATCGCTATGGAACATTCCTTCCATGGACGGAGCATGGGCGCCCTTTCTGTGACAGGCAATGCCCATTACCGTGAGGCGTTCCAGCCGGGCATCGGAAATATCGTTTTTGCGGAATATAATAATCTGGAAGATGTAAAATCAAAGATTACGGACAAAACCTGCGCGATTCTTTTTGAAACCGTTCAGGGTGAAGGCGGCATTTATCCGGGAGAAAAAGAATTTATCCAGGAAATCCGGAAAATCTGTGATGAAAAAGATATTCTTTTGATTTTGGATGAAATCCAGTGCGGCATGGGCCGGACCGGAAAGATGTTTGCCTATCAGCACTACGGAATCCTGCCGGATGTCATGACATCGGCAAAGGCTCTGGGCTGCGGCGTTCCTGTCGGCGCTTTTGTCGTTGGCGAAAAGGCAGAAAATGCTCTGGAACCGGGCGATCACGGCTCAACCTACGGCGGCAATCCATTTGTGACAGCGGCGGTGTGCAAGGTTTTTGAAATGTTTGAAAGCCGTGGTGTCCTTGAAAATGTCAATGAAGTATCCGCATATCTGGATGAAAAGCTTCAGGCGCTTGTAAAAAAATACGATGTGGTGAAAGCTACCCGTGGACTTGGCCTGATGCGGGCGCTGGAAATGAACGTTCCTGTCGGACCCTATGTGAACAAAGCTCTTGAAAAAGGACTGCTGATTATTTCAGCGGGAACCCATATTATCCGTTTCGTTCCGCCGCTGGTCATTACAAAAGACAATGTGGATGAAATGATCGGAATTCTGGATGAATGTCTGGGAGAAATTGAATAAAAGTATTCGTATAATTAACAGGTCGAAAACTGAAAAGCACGCAGTTCCGAAAAATGTCGGTTCTGCGTGCTTTTTTGACTCAGCAGCCTGCATTTGGATGCGTGTTCAGATTAGAAAATCATGCCTGACGAGTCCCTTAGGATCTTTAAGGTATATCTGTCAGATTCCACGGATATACTGATAGAAAAAATGACAGGGAGCGAAGTTTATGTGGGGATGGATTGTAGCATTGATTTCAGGGGCATTAATGAGTATTCAGGGAGTATTTAATACGGGGCTGACAAAGCAGACAAGTTTGTGGGTGGCGAATAGCTGGGTTCAGGGGACGGCGCTTCTGGTTTGTCTCGGGGCGTGGTTTTTAAAGGAACGCCAGTCCTTTGGCGCTCTGTTTCAGGTTGACCATAAATATCTGCTGCTGGGCGGTGTGATCGGAGCTTTTATTACACTGACGGTCATTGTGAGTATGGGACAGCTCGGCCCTGCAAAGGCGGTGCTGATTATTGTTGTTTCCCAGTTGGCGGTGGCCTATCTGATTGAACTTTTCGGGCTTTTCGGGGCGGAAAAGGTCGATTTTCAGTGGTCAAAGCTTATCGGAATGGCGGTGGCGATTGCCGGGATTATTATTTTTAAATGGAAATCCTGAAAGCAGGCCGTAAAAAAATTGTAAATCTTTTCAAAACATATTGTAATAATTTTGCAATTTGATAAAATAGTTATGTATAGTTTTTACTGGCGTCTCTGTCCGGAAAGGAAGGATAGGATGTCGGCTTACAAAATTTGGATTCTTATTTTATGCAGCGTCATTTTTATCGGCGGCTGCCGTTCAGAGGAGATTCTTCTGGAGAGCGGCGAAGCGCCCGTGGAGGCTGCGGAAGGGGAAGAATCAGAGATTACAGAGGAAACTTCAGAGGATTTAATTTACGTATACGTCTGCGGCCGGGTAAAGGCGCCGGGAGTTTATGCTGTGCGATCCGGAGACCGATGGGTCCATGCACTGGAACTGGCCGGGGGCCCTTTGCCGGAGGCGGATCTGAGCGGTGTCAATCTGGCATCGGTTCTTGCAGACGGCGATAAAGTCTATATTCCTGCCGAGGGAGAAACCGGAGCGGCATGCGACGGGGAGACAGGAGACAGCCGGGTGGATATCAACCGGGCATCCAAGGACCAGTTGATGACGCTGCCCGGTATCGGTGAAGCGAAGGCGGAGGCGATTATCGCTTACAGAAGAGATGAGGGACTCTTTACGGCTCCGGAAGAACTGATGAAAGTGCCGGGAATTAAAGCGGGGGTATACGATCAGATGAAAGATTCGATTCGGATAGATTGAGGTGAAAGAGATGGCGAAAAAGGTACTTGTTGTTGATGATGAAAAGTTAATTGTAAAAGGTATTCGTTATAGTCTGGAGCAGGACGGGATGGCTGTTGAGGTGGCTTATGACGGACGTCAGGCCCTGGATATGGCTCAGGCCAACACATATGATGTGATTCTTCTGGACGTTATGCTGCCGGAACTGAACGGGTTTGAGGTATGCCAGATGATCCGGGATTTCTCGGATGTGCCGATCATTATGCTGACCGCCAAAGGGGATGATATGGACAAGATTCTCGGTCTGGAATACGGCGCTGACGATTATATCACGAAGCCGTTCAATATTCTGGAAGTCAAGGCACGGATTAAGGCGATTATGCGGCGGACACGGGTTAAGGAACCGGAGGCTGCCAATTCCCGGATGATTACTTCCGGGGATATGCGTATTGATTTAGACAGCCGGAGAGTTTTTATCGGGGAAAAAGAGGTCAATCTGACAGCGAAAGAATTCGACCTGCTGGAACTGCTCATAACAAATCCGAATAAAGTGTATAACCGTGAAAATCTGTTGAATCTTGTGTGGGGCTACGATTACCCCGGTGATGTACGGACGGTGGATGTCCATGTACGGCGTCTCAGAGAAAAGGTTGAGGTGAATCCGAGTGAGCCGCGGTATATACATACGAAATGGGGTGTTGGTTATTTCTTCCAGAACTAAGAAGCCCAAGAAGAAAAACAGATTTCTTTACAGTATGCGTTTATGGTTGGTAGTTGCCCTGATTGGGGTAACTGTCAGCCCTTTATTTATTATGCGACTGGTTGCCCTGGATAATATCGAAGCCCAGCTTCGGACACGGCGGCTGAATGAGCTTTCAAATTATACGCTGATTCTGTCCAACCAGATTGTCCGGAGTAATTACTTTAAAGGGGAAAATACGGACATCATTCATGCGGATATGAGTCAGAGCGCTTCCATGTATAATGGGCGTATTCTCGTTATCGACAGTCAGTATACGATCGTCAAGGACACCTATGCCACACTGAACGGCATGACGTCGATTTCCCAGGAAACGATCAAAGCCATGAGCGGTGAAAATATCCGGAGATATAATAAAGAAGAAAAAATGCTGGAGATGGCCGTGCCGATCACAAATGAAGATAAGTCGGAAATACTTGGGGTTATTCTTTTTTATTCATCCACCTCGGATATTCAGAAAACCTGTGACCTGATCGGGCAGTCCTATAATGGCATTACAGCGGCGCTGATCTGCCTGTGCGTTGTTTTATCGCTGCTGATCGCCAATTTATTTACGAAGCCGCTGAAGCGGGTGGCGACATCCATTGACCGGATGTCTGAGGGACATTTTGATGAGGAGATCCACCTGAGAGGCTTTTCAGAGCTGAAGGTGATTTCCGATTCCTTTAATACGATGCTGAAAAAACTTCAGAAACTGGAAAATTCCCGTCAGGAGTTTGTTTCCAATGTGTCCCACGAACTGAAAACACCGATCACATCGATCAAGGTTCTGGCGGATTCTCTGAATATGCAGGAAGACGTTCCAAACGATGTGTATAAAGAGTTTATGCAGGATATCGTTGTGGAGATCGACCGGGAAAATGAGATTATCAATGACCTGCTTTCCCTCGTGAAGATGGATAAAGCGGTGGCAGAGCTGAATATAGCCACGGTAAATATTAATGAAATGCTGGAGATGATTTTAAAACGTCTGCGTCCGATTGCGGCAAAACGGAATATCGAGCTTGTTTTTGAAAGCTTCCGTCAGGTATCCGCGGAGTGTGATGAGGTAAAGATCAACCTGGCCTTTACCAACCTCGTGGAAAACGGGATTAAATACAACACGGCCGGGGGATGGGTCAAGGTATCCCTGGATGCGGACCATAAATATTTTTATGTGAAGGTTGCGGATTCGGGAATCGGTATTCCGGAAGAATATCAGGATCAGATTTTCGAACGTTTTTACCGGGTGGATAAAGCCCGTTCCAGAGAGACGGGAGGCACCGGTCTGGGGCTTGCAATTACCCGGAATGTTATTTTGATGCATGACGGCGCAGTGAAGGTGCTGAGTAAAGAAGATGAAGGTTCGACCTTTGTCGTCCGGATTCCTTTAAAGCATGTACCGGAAAATCAGAATGGAGGGGTGAATGATGAGAAAAACTAAATGCCTCGCCCTGATATTTCTGGCGGTATGCCTGATTCTGGTCTTTGCCGGATGCGGACGCACCTTCGGATGGCTGGAAGGTGATGCGGAGGATGTGGTTACAACGGAAGTGACCCATGGTGTTTACTGGATGGATCTGGGCGAGACAAAGCTTATGAAGGTGCCTTATGAGATTGAAGGCGCTTCAACGGAAGAAATGATCGGCTTATGTATCGAAGGCCTTCAGAAGACACCGGAGGACAATGCTTACAAGAGCGTTTTGTCGGGAGATGCCAGGGTCGTGGATTATACCTATCAGAGCGGCAATAAGCTGGCGACCATATATTTTGATGAAAGCTATAATAAACAGTCCAAAGCACGGGAAATTCTTGTCCGGGCGGCGGTCGTGAAGACGCTGACCCAGTTCTGTGATGAGATTCATTATGTTTCCTTTGTTATCGGGACAGAACCATTGATGGCAAAGGACGGCACCCTCCTTATGATGCGGGGAAAGGATTTTGTCAACAGCATCAGCGGAAGTATGGAATATGTCCGTGAGGACTATGTGACGCTGTATTTTGCCAGCGAAGACGGAACGAAGCTTCAGGCAGAAGATGTCATTGTCAAATACCTGAGTCGGATCAATCTGGAAACGGCGGTTGTCAACAGCCTGATCTCCGGGCCTTTCAGTGATGGACTGAAACCGGTATTGTCCCCGGAAATCGTGGTGAATAAGGTCAATGTCAAAGAAGGGGTCTGTTATGTGGATCTGAATAAAAAATTTCTGGAACGGGTGGAAGGCCAGAGCTTTGAGCTGAATATCTATTCCATTGTGAATTCACTGACTCAGATCGCAGGCATTACCCGGGTACAGTTTCTGATTGACGGCGTTATTTTTGACGGAGCGGTGGAAGGAACACGGATTGACGGCATGTTTGAAAAAAATATGGCGCTGGTGTACCGTCCGGAGAGTAAGGCGCCGGAAAGTCTGATCGAGCTTCCGAAAAGTGATGACGCCCTGAAAAAAGATATTGAGCAGCAGTTAAAGGAAAACGGCGTTGCACAAAAACAGGAGACAAAATAAATGAAAAGACCACTGATGGGCATGGGTATCGCCTTGGTGGCAGGCGCGGCGGCTGTGTGGGCAGAGATGCCTCTGTTGTGTGTGTGTTTTGGAGCTTTGGCAGCGCTTTTATATTTAAAATTTCGGACAGACAGTTCCTGGAAATATATTCTGGGACTGTCTGTTTTTTTGATTGTCGGATTTTGTCGGACTATGGCCGCAGAGCAAAGGACAGTACCTTTGGAAGAAGATGTCTGCGGCCGGCTCTATAAAATCCAGGATAAGGAAAAAAGCCGGTATCTGTTTTTAAAGACAGAGAACGGGAAAGTCCTTGTCATTGAAACCGGGGAAGAAGAGATCAGACAGCCCTTATATAAGGGGCAGATTCTGACGGCCCGTGGAAAAGCGGAATACTTTGAGCCGCCGGGAAATCCGGGACAATTTGATGAAAAGAATTATTACAGGTCCCAGGGAATTGCTTACCGGGTCTGGGCGGATGGGGTGGAAGTTTTGTCGGAGGGACGGATGTTTTTTCGGAAGCTCCGGATACTGGAAAAGCTTCGGACGGCCATTTCCGGCGTTTACATAGAAACGATGGGCCCATCGGGAGCGGCGGTGCTTCGGGCGGCGGTCCTCGGAGACCGGTCGGAATTTCGGGGCGATCTGCGCCGCTATTATCAGGAAAACGGATGGCTGCATCTGGTGACGGTTTCCGGTCTGCATTTGTCTTTTATTGCCATGGGATTTTACCGGAGACTACGCCGGCGGGGCGTTTCTATGGTTCTGTCAGTGCTTCTGGCATCGGTTTTGATGGCGGCCTATGGCTATATGACCGATCTGGGAGATTCGATGCTTCGTGCGATGGGAATGATGGGGCTGACGCTCGGGGCAGAGTTGAGCGGAAGAAAGACGGATTTGATGACTTCGCTGGTGTTTACCGGTGCGGTAATGGTATTTTTGAGGCCGGAGCGTCTGCTGTCGTCCGGATTTCTCCTTTCTTTTGGCGCTGTCGGCGGCATGGCTTTTGGAAAATGGCTCTGGACGTCTCTGCAAAACGGGGAGAACATACAGGGAATCCAAATGAAAGCCGGATATGCCCTCTGCATCCAGTCGGGCATTTTTCTGACGACTCTGCCGCTTGTCCTCTGGAATATGTTTGAAATTCCGGTCATCGGCATGGGGTATAACTTTTTCATGATCCCGCTGGTATCCGTCCTCATTCCGGCGGCTTTTACGGCAGGACTGGCGGGAGTCTGCGGGCTGCCGCTGATATCCGGGGCGGCGGCCCTGATTTTAAAGGCGGCGGACGGGATTCTTGCGGGTGTGCACAGACTGCCTTCGATGACCTGGGTCTGTGGGAAACCGGAAGGGTGGCAGGTGCTTCTGTATATATTTTGTATACTCGGATGGGCTTTTTTGCGAAAAAGGAAAAAGAAAATTTCCGGAAGGCTTCTTCTGGCTTCCGGCTGTTTGATACTGCTTATCCTGCGGCTTCCGGCGGACCGGATCATCTGTATGGATGTGGGCCAGGGCGACGGTATCTGTATAATGACCGAAGAAGGGCAGACACTTTTTATTGATGGCGGAAGCTCGGATGTGAAGGCGCTGTTTCAGTACCGTCTGGAGACTTTGATGAAATATTACGGCCTTCGGAAAATCGATCTGTGGCTTCTGACCCATGGGGATGAGGATCATATATCCGGTATCCGGGAAGCTCTGGAAGAAGGCAGGGCAGAGATTGAAAAAATTGCCTTTCCGGATATCGATGGGGACGAGGCCCTGGAAAATATTGAGATTCTCGCTAAAAAACGGGGGATTCCGGTTGTAAGGCTGCTCCGGGGCGATGAATTTGAGGCCGGAAACTTTCATTTTGACTGTCTGCATCCGGTGGGTACCGCTGTGGGCGGCGATAAAAACAATACGTCCCTCGTACTGGCGCTGAGGCGGGAGCTTCGCGGAAGGCTGACGGAAGCGGAGGTATCGGATTTTACCATGCTGCTGATGGGAGATGCCGAAGGGGAAAGTGAGGCGGAAATGCTGAAACGGGGCGATCTTTCCGGGTGTCATATCTTAAAGGCCGGCCACCATGGTTCGGCAGGGGCTTCGACAGAAGCATTTCTGGAAGCCGTCTGTCCGGAGTGGGCGCTGATCTCCTGCGGCGAAAAGAACCGCTACGGCCATCCGGCAGAGGAAACGCTGAAACGTCTGGAAGGGGCCGGCTGTCAGTGGCTGACGACGGCCCGTTACGGGGCGCTGACCGTTGAATTTGGAAACGGGCGGTATTTCATTTACGGTTATAAAAACAACGATTGAAAAAACAGCCCCGAAATAATATAATAAAAACATTACGATAAGGAGTGTGTGATGTGAAAGTACTCAGCCAGCATATAAAATCCGGAGAATTTAAACCGGTATATTTGATTTACGGACCGGAGGATTACCTGCGTAAACAGTATCGGGATAAGATGAAAGCGGCCATGATCGGTCAGGACACGATGAATTACAGCTATTTTGAAGGGAAAAATATTTCTGTGAAGGCGCTGATCGATCTGGGGGAAACACTGCCCTTTTTCAGTGAACGCCGTCTGATCGTGGTGGAAAACAGCGGATTTTTTTCTTCTGCCCAGGAAGAACTGGCGGCCTATCTGAAAGAAATGCCGGAAACGACCTGTTTTATTTTTGTTGAGCGGGATGTGGATAAGCGCAATAAGCTGTATAAGGCCGTGTCGTCCCTCGGATATGCGGCCAATATGGCGCCGCCGGACAGCCGGATGATGATGCGCTGGATTGCCGGACTGCTCCGGGCGGAGGGGCGTGGGATGTCTGAATCCACGATGCGTCATTTTATGGAACGGATTGATACGGATATGGAAAATATCCGCCGGGAACTGGAAAAGCTGGTGTTTTATACCGATGGCCGGACGGAGATATATCCGGAAGATATCGATGCGGTCTGTACGGTTCACGCGGAAAGCCAGGTATTTGATATGGTCAAAGCCGTGGCGGATAAGCAGCAGGCACGGGCGCTGGAGCTTTATTATGACCTGATCGCTTTAAAGGAACCGCCGATGCGTATTCTTTACTGGATCACCCGGCAGTTTAACCAGCTCTATCAGATGAAGGAGCTGACGGGTAAAGGCTATCCGGATCATGTGGTGGCGGAACGGATGGGGATCCGGGACTTTATTGTGCGGAAAAATAAAGCTCTGTGCAATAACTTCTCATTGGAAGAACTGCGCAGAGCGGTAGAAAGCTGTGCCGATGGGGAAGAAGCGGTTAAGACGGGGCGTCTCAACGACCGGATGGCGGTAGAACTGCTCATTATGCAGTTTTCCGCCGGATTTCCCACCGATGCCCTTTAAAGCAGGGCATCCATGTACTGACAGAAAATATTCGAAAGTTCGCTGTCATTTTCTGCCATGCCGCCTTCGTACCAACGGATCAGCAGGCGGAAAAGGGCGCCGGAAAATAAGCAGGCCGGATAGGTGCGTTTCCGGTCCAGTGTCGGAAAATGACCCGAGGCAGGGATGAGGCGGTCGAGGCCTTCCTGAAGCTGACGGTCCATACCGGCGTCGTAGAGCAGACAGAAAAATTCACGGTTTTCCCGGGCGGTGCGGAAGAACACCGTCATAATGCGGCGGGCCGGAGTATGGGGCGGAACGGCTTCAATTTCTTTTAAAAAACGGTCCATCAACTGCTCCAGCGTCTCGGTCAGAATATCTTCCTTGCTGCCGTAATTCCGGTAATAGGATACCCGGGATACACCGGCACGGACGGTGATTTCCGAAATCGAGATTTCTTCATAGGACTTTTCTTTCATCAGGTCCATCAGCGCATGGACAATATGGCTTTTAACACGAAGATTGGCTTCTTTTCTTTTATCCATAGGACATTTCTCCTTCGCAGACGTACTTATATGAAACAAGCGTAACATCGAAAGCATGGGAAGTCAACAAAAAAAGCAATGAGACGTGAGGGTGTATGTCTCATTGCTTTTCAATTCATATTTCATGTGTCAGCGATGAATTAAGCCATTTTATTCACAGCAAGGTTCATACGGCTGATTTTTCTGGAAGCAGTATTTTTGTGGTAAACACCTTTTGTAGCTGCTTTATCTATAACGCTGGTAGCATTTAATAATTCAGCTTTAGCCAGCTCTTTATCATTCGCTGCGACAGCTGCATCTACTTTCTTAACAGCAGTTTTAACAGCGGATTTAATCATCTTATTTCTTAAAGCCTTTGTCTGATTTACAACGATTCTTTTCTTTGCAGATTTAATGTTAGCCAATCTGGGCACCTCCTATTATTGAATATTCATAAGCTTGTATATTCATTAAAGCCGGACACGGACGTTCTAATGTAAACATACCCTTATATAATACGAGAATCTTTACGTCTTGTCAATACATAATCTCAAATCTTTTGGAAAAAATAAAATAAAAAAAAGAAGAAGGGTGAGGGCCATGAATAATCCAATCCGAACGGACCTGGCAATCGAAAATGCGGAAATGTTTCAGGAAAGGGAAAATCTGCAGGGCGTATCGATCCACGAAGGGGTCGGCAAAAAATCCGGCATCCGGATAACCCGGGTCCGGGTCGAAAATGAAACCGGGGCTAAAAATCTTGGAAAAGCGGTGGGCGATTATATAACGCTGGAGGTCCCGGCGCTGGATGCGCCGGATGTGAGTTATCACAGGGAAATAACAACGGAAATTGCGGCCCAGTTAAAAGGGCTGGTTCCGGATATTGAGAATAAAAAAATTCTTGTGGCCGGCGTGGGAAACCGGGAAATGGCGCCGGATGCTCTGGGGCCGATGGTCATTGACCATTTGTTCATTACGCGACATCTGCTCCGGGAGTACGGGAAAAATTCGGAGATTACCCGGGGCATGGGAGATATCAGCGCCCTGGCGCCCGGGGTGATGGCCCAGACCGGAATCGAAACCCGGGAAATTCTTCTCGGTACGGTGAAAGAAACCGGGCCGGATCTGCTGATCGTGATTGATGCTCTGGCTGCGCGGAATGTCCGGCGGCTCAACAAAACCATTCAGATCACCAATACGGGAATTGCGCCGGGGGCCGGTGTGGGCAACCGGCGTTTTGGGATTGATAAAGCCAGTATGGGTATTCCCGTGATTGCCATTGGTGTTCCCACGGTCATCGATGCGGCGTCAATCGTTAATGATACGGTGGGAAACATGCTGACGATGCTGGACGAAACAAAAAACCGGCTGTCGGAACGCATACGGGAAGGCGTGGCATCCTTTGACGCACAGGAACGGTATCAGCTGATGCGGGAGCTGATGGCGCCGGAGATGATGAATATGTTTGTGACGCCGAAAAATATTGATGAAATTATTGTGCAGATGAGTTACACCCTGTCGGAATCCATTAACAGCCTCTGTCATTCGATGTCATAGGTTTTTTTCAGCCACATATAATAGTGATGGTACTCTGGGGAAGAAATGAAAGACGGGGCGTATTTATTAATGAAGAAAAGCAGAAAGATGGTATATCTTTTTCAAATTCTCTGCAGTGTGGTTTTCCTTGGGATGACAGGCCTGTTATCCGGTGAAAATCTGTGGCTGAATATGATAAGTCCGGTCATTTACGGCCGGACCTTTGACGCATCCGCGCCGGATTTTCCGGAAAGTTTTTCAGACGGTCTGATCGGAGGCTGGCTGCCGTTGTGGCTGGCGGAAAAGGACAGGGCTCTGCTGTCGGGAAACAGTTATGCGGAGCTCTACCCTTCCGACAGTATCCTTGCGGCGGTTTATGCGGAAAATCATCCGGAAGGGGCGGAGACAGAACGTCCGGAAGATGGGGAAGATCCGGCGGCGGACGCAGCGGCAGCACGGGCGGTAAATGCCCCGGCCGCGGACAGTCAGGGGATCGTTTATACGGCGGATATGCTGAAGGACTACAGTTATTTTGTCAATCAGTTTTATGCGATTGACAGCACGACCTATGCGCCGGAGGGCCTGCTGGATGCCCAGGCCTTTATGGATATGGATTTATCGGTGGATTTAGGGGGAGAAGAACCGAAGGTGCTCATTTATCATACCCATTCCCAGGAAGCTTTTGCCGACAGCCGGCCCGGTGAAATGGCGGATACGGTCGTAGGTCTTGGGGCCCTTTTAAAAAAGAATCTGGAGGAACGGTATGGAATCCCGACGATTCATTTGACGGACAGCTTTGATGTGATCGACGGAGTGACGGACCGGAGCGCTGCCTATACCTATGCCGAAGAGAGGGTTCGGCAGGTTCTGGAGGAAAATCCTTCCGTGAAGGTGGTTATCGATATTCACCGGGACGGTGTCGGGGAGGATACCCGTCTGGTAACCGATGTTCATGGCGAGGATACCGCCCAGATTATGTTTTTAAACGGGCTCTGCCGGACGTCGGCCAACGGGCCTATTGAGTATCTGCAGAATCCCTACCTTTCGGAAAACCTCGCCTTCAGTTTCCAGCTTCAGGCGAAAGCCGCTCAGTATTATCCGGATTTTACCCGGCGGATTTATCTGCGCTCTTATCAGTATAATTTACATATCCTTCCGAGGAGTCTTCTGGTGGAGTGCGGCGCTCAGACAAATACGGTGGCGGAAGCCGGAAATGCCATACCGCCCCTTGCGGATCTGCTCTATATGGTTTTATCCGGCAATTGATGGCCGGGAGTGGCATTTTTATGGAAAATACGGTACAATGAAAAGGAGTCCGTCAGAGGACGTATTAAGAAAATTGAAAGAAAACCATCGGTGTTTATGTTAATAATATCTGATACACTGAATACAAAGATAAACAGAAGGAGTATATGATGAAGAAGCAGACGATACTTGTAGTCGATGATGACAGAGAAATTGTGCGGGCAATTTCAAAATTGCTGGAGCTGGAAGGTTATGAAACACTGAAGGCTTATGATGGTATGGAAGCTCTGGATATGCTGATGGATCACACCGTACATTTAATTCTCATGGATGTGATGATGCCGAAGATGAATGGCCTTTCTGCAGTCATGAAGATCCGGGAAACTAAAAATATACCGATTATCATTTTGTCGGCAAAAACAGAAGAAAGTGATAAAATCATTGGCCTGTCCATGGGGGCAGATGATTATGTAAGTAAACCTTTCAGCACGGAGGAGCTGGTGGCCCGGGTAAAGGCCCAGCTTCGGCGCTATATGACACTGGGATCTGTGTATAATACGGAACCGGGGAGTGAAGAAATCCATCTGGGAGATTTGATACTGAATAAGGATCAGAAGCAGATGTATGTCAACGGAGAAGAAGTCCGGCTGACGTCGACGGAATATAAAATTGTCGAGCTGCTGATGTCCTATCCGGGCCGGGTTTTTCCTTCGGAGGAAATCTACAGACGGGTGTGGAATGAGGACGCCTATGCGGTAGAAAATACAGTGATGGTTCATATCCGGCGGATTCGTGAAAAAATTGAAATCGATCCGAAAAATCCAAAGTATTTAAAGGTGGTGTGGGGCATTGGCTATAAAATGGAAAAAATCTAAAATGTACGGGCCGAAAAAGCCGGGGATAATCCGGCGCGGATGGTGGTTCTGGAAAGAAAAACTGTGTTCCATGACAGGGCTCTATGTCATCTCTGTGATTCTTCTCATGGCTTTTCTGATGAATATTGTGGACAGCCTCGGGATGACTTACGGCTATCTGGTATTTAATCTTTATATAGCCGGTCTTTTAAATGTGGCTCTTTGGATTTATCTGTTCCGGCGCATCCGGAAAGATACGTCCACTCCGTTTTTTATGAACTGGATGAAAAATATGGACTGTGATGTGCTTATTTTACTTTACTGCGGTCTTTTTATTGGAGCCTTTTTCTTCCTTTCCGTGGCCTATTATAATCTTTATGTGCCGATTTATGACTGGGATGGCGAGTATTTGGGCAGCTATCTGAATCAGACGGAGTTTTCTCTGATTCTTCTTCCGATGGCGATCGTTCATAATGCATTGTTTATGATTATTATCCGCCATTTAAAAAATCCGGTGCTTCGCAGGGCAACCTTCTGCAGACGGATGTATGGCCGGGCAAAAAGCTGGGTTCAGGCGAAGAAAAAGCGTTATCAGGAGAAATATCCCTTCGAAAAAAAAGTTCAGATGGAAACCTTTTTAATGTCTGCGATTGCTGTGGGTATCGGTGTATTGAGCCTTCTCTGCGTGGGCGCCTGGGGATTTTCAAGGCTGTTTATCGCTTTTGTGGTTTTTATTGCCGCCCTGGTTATTTTCGGATGGATGCGTTATCACAGAGCATTTCTGACCGATGTGGGAACACTGGTTGAAGAAATCCATGAAGTATCTACGGGAAATCCTTTAGAGAGCAGCGCCATTCCGGAGGATTCGATGATCTATGAGGCGGGAGAAGATCTGACCCACGTTTTTGAAAATCTGAGCGACAGTGTAAAGCGCCAGGTTCAGAGCGAAAAGATGAAAATGGATCTGATTACGAACGTTTCCCATGATTTAAAGACGCCGCTGACATCGATCATCGGTTATGTGGATTTACTGAAAAAAACAGAATTGAGCGATGAGGCCAGAGACTATGTGGAAATTTTATCCCAGAAATCCGAACGCCTTAAAAAAATGATTCAGGATGTGTTTGAAATTTCCAAGGCAACCAGCGGGAATATGGAGATTCATCCGGAGACGGTGGATATATGTATGCTGATGCGGCAGACCCTCGGAGATATGGAGGACCGGATCGGGGCATCCAAACGAACGATACGCAAGACCTTATCCGCAGAGCCTCTTTATGTGGTGAGTGACGGGCAGAAATTATACCGTGTTTATCAGAATCTTATTGAAAATGCTTTGAAATATTCCCTCGAAGGCAGCCGTATTTTTATCGATGCCTTTGGCGATGACCGGACAGTGACGACGATTATAAAAAATACATCTTCCTATGAGATGAATTTTGATGAGGAAACGATCACGGAGCGGTTTGCCCGGGGAGATGTCAACCGGACGACAGAGGGCCACGGGCTCGGTCTGGCAATCGTCAAAAGCTTTGTGGAAGCCTGCGGCGGAAAATTCCATATTGATATTGACGGGGATCTTTTCAAAGCGGTCGTCACATTTCCGCGGCATATTCCGGATGAAGCGGAAGAAAAAAACGAGGAGCTTCCGGAACTTCCGGCCATGATCGAAGCCAGCCTGAATGAAAATACATGACAAATGAAAAACTTCATGATATACTATTTTGATAAAAAAGCGTATGAAATGGAGGAATACCAGGATGGCAGTGGACCAGAGCAAAATTCGTAATTTTTGTATTATCGCCCATATCGATCATGGCAAATCCACCCTGGCAGACCGCATTATTGAGATGACAGGGACACTGACAAACCGTGAGATGCAGGCCCAGGTACTTGATAATATGGATCTGGAACGGGAACGGGGGATTACGATTAAATCCCAGGCAGTTCGTATTATATATAAAGCCAAGGATGAAAGTGAATATATTTTTAATTTAATCGATACACCGGGACATGTGGATTTTAACTATGAGGTTTCCCGGAGTCTGGCAGCCTGTGACGGTGCGATTCTTGTCGTGGATGCGGCCCAGGGGATCGAAGCCCAGACACTGGCCAATGTTTATCTGGCGCTGGATCACAATCTGGATGTGATGCCGGTTATTAATAAGATTGATCTGCCGAGTGCGGAGCCGGAGCGCGTGATTAACGAAATCGAAGATGTGATCGGTATTGAAGCCCATGATGCACCGCTGATTTCAGCAAAAACAGGTCTGAACGTGGAGCAGGTGCTGGAACAGATTGTCGAAAAAATACCGGCGCCGGAGGGAGACCCGGAGGCGCCGCTCAAAGCCCTGATATTTGATGCGATTTATGATTCCTATAAAGGGGTTATCGTGTTCTTCCGTGTGAAGGAAGGAACGATTAAAAAAGGTACCCGGACCCGGATGATGGCGACGGGCGCCGAGTTTGAAACAGTGGAGGTCGGAACCTTCGGGGCCGGTCAGTTTATTCCATGCGACGAGCTTTCGGCCGGCATGGTCGGTTATATGACGGCCAGCATTAAAAATCTGAAGGATACGCTGGTTGGCGATACGATTACCGATGCGGCAAAGCCATGCAGTGAAGCCCTTCCGGGATTTAAGAAGGTCAATCCGATGGTTTACTGCGGACTTTATCCGGCGGATGGCGCCAAGTATCCGGATTTGCGGGATGCTCTGGATAAGCTGCAGCTAAATGATGCGGCGCTTCAGTTCGAGGCGGAAACATCGGTGGCGTTGGGCTTTGGATTCCGGTGCGGTTTTCTCGGACTGCTCCATCTGGAAATTATTCAGGAGCGTCTGGAAAGAGAGTATAACCTGGATCTTGTGACGACAGCGCCGTCGGTTATCTATAAAGTCCACAAAACCAACGGGGATGTCATCGATCTGACCAATCCAACAAATCTTCCGGATCCATCGGAAATTGAATATATGGAGGAACCGATTGTTTCTGCGGAGATTATGGTAACAACGGAATTTATCGGTCAGATTATGGAACTCTGCCAGGAACGGCGGGGCGTTTATCTGGGGATGGAATATATGGAAGAAACCCGTGCCCTCCTGAAATATGATCTGCCGTTAAATGAAATTATTTATGATTTCTTTGATGCTTTGAAGTCCCGCTCCAGAGGCTATGCGTCCTTTGATTATGAGATGAAGGGGTATGTGCGTTCAGAACTGTGTAAACTGGATATTCTCATTAACCGGGAAGAAGTGGATGCCCTGTCCTTTATCGTACATTCAGCGTCAGCTTATGAACGGGGACGGAAGATGTGCGAACGGCTGAAGGAAGAAATTCCGAGACACCTGTTCGAAATTCCGATTCAGGCGGCGATCGGCAGCAAGGTCATTGCCAGAGAGACTGTCCGGGCGATGCGTAAAGACGTTCTTGCCAAATGCTATGGCGGCGATATTTCCCGTAAGCGGAAGCTTCTGGAAAAACAGAAGGAAGGTAAGAAACGGATGCGTCAGGTGGGTAATGTCGAAGTACCTCAGAAGGCGTTTATGGCTGTATTGAAACTGGATGATAAATAGAATGACGGAGATATGGGACTGTGTCAAAAATGACACAGTTCTATATCTCTTTTTTTATGGAAATGTTCAGCTTTTTCATTTTTTTATAAAGAAGACTCCGCTCAAGGCCGAGATACCGGGCGGTATCTGTCATGTTATGGCTGCATTTTTTCAGGCCGCTTCGGATCAGATCGGCTTCATACTGGCTGACCATGGCCCGGAGGCTGTCGTGGGGCTGCCCGGAGATGACGGGGACGGGTTCGGAACCGGAAATTTTTGACGGCAGGTCGGACAGGCCGATCATCATCTGGTCGCTGGATATAAAGGCGCTGGAAATGACATTGTCCAGTTCGCGGACATTTCCCGGCCAGGTGTAATCCAGAAGCCGTCGGATGGCAGCGTCGGAAAAGAGAACATTGGTTTTAAATTTATGGTTCAGGGCTTCGAGAAACATATTGGCATAAAGCATGATATCGCCGGGATGTTCCCTGAGAGGAACCGTATCGATGGTGACAACGGCGAGCCGGTAATAGAGATCGGCACGGAAGGTGCCTTCTTCCATCATCTGCTGGAGATTTTTTCGGGTGGCGGCGATAATGCGTACATCGACAGGGATCGGTTTGGTACCGCCGACCTTTTCGATTTCGTGTTCCTGAAGCACACGCAGCAGTTTTACCTGGAGAGGCAGGGGAAGATCGCCAATTTCATCGAGAAACAGGGTGCCGTGGTTGGCAAGCTGGAATTTACCGATTTTACCGCCCCTGCGTGCGCTGGTGAAGGCTCCTTCCTCATAACCAAACATTTCAGATTCCATGAGTTCCATCGGAATGGCGCCGCAATTGACGCAGACCAGAGGTTCGTTGGCCCGATGGCTTTCGATATGGATGGATTTGGCAATAAGTTCCTTGCCGGTGCCGGTTTCTCCGGTAATTAATACGGAAAAATCGGTTTTGGATACCTTCAGTCCGAGCTGACGGAGCGCGTGGATTTTCGGGTCATTTCCCAGATATTTATCAAAACCGCTGGTATGCATCATCTGGTTTTGATATTCGGCTTTATAGTAATCGTGTTCGGCTTTTAAGACTTCGTGGGCGATATCCAGAGAGCGTTCCTTAAATTTCATCTGGGCCATGGCGCCGATCAGCTGCTCATTTTCATCGAAAATGCAGAAACGATTGGCGATGGCATAGGTTTTTCGGGAAGCCTTGGTTTCGCTGGCAACATAGGGCTGCATATAAATACTTTCAGCATCATCGCCCCGCTGGCGGCGGTTCATAACGTCATACATCGAAGTGGTGGAAATGATCTGTTCAATCGGCTTTCCAAGAATATTTTCCTTTTTTCGTCCGAGAAAATCGCAGTATTTATCATTAATATCCGTGATAATACCTTCCGTATCGATGACGATGAAACCATCTTCGGATTTATCCATAAGTTCTTCAAAGATTAACTGATAACGCTGTTGATCTGCCATAATATCCCTCCGTTCGTTACTATCATACCATGAAAAGGATGAATGAATCAATGCTGTTTTCTGAATTTTGCTGATAATAGAAAAAATGACACGTTTATAGAAAAAGTGACACGAAAAAATCCGGGATAAAAATAAAATATTAAGAGTTTTCCTTGAGTTTTAAACATTTTTTCAGACATATAAAAAATGGAATGAAAATTGCTGTAATATTAGATAACAAGATATTGTGAGAAAGGAAGATGTGACATGGCAAAATTAAATTTAGAAGAATTACTGGTTGGCAAAAAAATGGAGCCGAGATACCTGGAGTATAACTGGCGGGACGTTGCTTTGTATGCTCTGGCTGTCGGCGCAAAAAAAGAAGATTTAATCTATACCTATGAAAAATATCTGAAGGCCATTCCGACCTATGGAACCATTCCTTACTGGGGAACGATTAATGTCAAACCGTATCAGTGGATGCCGCTTCCGGCATCGATGCTGGCAGATGAAATCATTAAACCGACGGTAGCGTTTTTAAATATGGATCATGAGATTATTTTTTATCGTCCGATCGACCCGATTAAGGGAACTTTCCAGTATCAGGATGTGATTACCGATGTTTATGACCGGGGCGAAGGCAAAGGCGCTGTCATTAAAACGAAAGTCGATGTTCGGGATGAAGCGGGAAATATGGTATGCACCAACTATTCGACAACCTTCTTCCATGAAGCCGGAGGCTTCGGCGGAAAACCGATGCCGAAAAATCCAATTGAGATTCCGGACAGAGCGCCGGATTATGTGGTGGACGATTACATTTCTCCAATCCAGAACCTTCTGTATCGTCTGACCGGAGATACAAACCTGATTCACGTAGACCCGGATTATGCGAAAGATCATAAATTTGACCAGCCGATCATCCAGGGCTTATGTTCCTTTGGTTTTGCCTGCCGTATGGCCATCGGAGCCCTCTTCCCGGGTGAACCGGAACGTGTCACACGTATGGCCGCTCAGATGCGTAACATCCTTCTGCCGGATACACCGGTGGCACTGCACCTGTGGAAAATGGATGAAGGAAAGGCTTATTTCCAGTTCGTGGATACAAAGAATAACCGTCCGGTGCTTGACCGCGGTGTTTTTGAGTGGAAGTAGAATTTTTGTCGGATGAGATTTGACATGGCAGATGTATGAAATATGAACGATTTAAAGCAGTACCAGAACGGGGGGTTTTGGTGCTGCTTTTTCGATAATTTGAGATTTTAGCGTGTATATTATTTGATTAATTTTTTGTTTTTTCTATCTTCTTTATTTTAGCATGTTTTCTTGAGTATGACTTAACCAGGCAATAGCATATTGCAAATATAAATGGGAATTTATAAAGCATATTATAAATAAAATGTAACCATCCATTATTTATTGAAATCAATTTATAAAACTCAGGAAATAAATAACGAAGCAATATTTTTTCTGTAATAATGGCAACTAAAATAATTATCAATAATTGTTTATAAGCTATGTCCTGTATTCTAATCTCAGTTAAATTTTTTTTGAGTATTATTCGGCAAAACCAAAAGCCTGCATATGCAATTAAAATTCCGGTTACTATTTGAAATATTATATTATCCGATTTATAAAACCATACTAAAATAAATCGTGCAATAATTGCAACAATATATATTTGAATTGTCATAATCAAAGTCTTTTTAATCATAATTTTTTCCCCACGTTTTTTATTAATAATCAATTTAATAGTTTTATGTATAGGAATGTAGACAAGGGAAGATACAAATAATAATCTAAGGTTCTTGCGATGTTGTTTAAAAGATCATTATAGTTTCCAATAAAGCAGTATCAATAATAAGATAACTGAAAATGTAATTATGAAAGTTCCAGAATTTATCAGATTATGAATCATTTTTGGGTTGTGTTTATCCTTTCGGTATTGGATAAATGGTGAACAAAAATACATCAAATTCATTATTAATAAACCTAAAATCAATGCATTTGTGAAATTAATATAATTCCACTTAATTAGTAAGGAATAGGCAGTAGCAATAGGAACGAACAATAATTTTTCTAAAAGCTTCACATTTTCAACGCTGGATTTTAAGTTTGCAAAACATATAAACACAAGGAATATAAAAATAACTATAAAAGGTAAAATCATTAACATATAATCTCCTTATCATTTGTTAAATTCACTATACTATGAATTCTAATAAATGTGATTAATATGACCTTTAATCCCGAAATAGTGACCACGAATTCTTGAGTAATGAGAAAATAATGGAAGAATAGTGTGAATGAACGTGAAATTATTGTATAATATATAAAATATTAAATATTTAGAGGGGAATATTTATGTATAAAATTGCGGTTTGCGATGATGACGAAATTATTATCCAAAATCTTCATAAACTTTGCCAAAACTATGAGGATGTACATAATACGAAATTAATCTTGTCCGAGTATACCAATCCGAATAAATTAATTTCTGATCTGGAAGATGGTAAACAATTTGACATATTTTTTATTGATATAGAAATGCCGCAGATGAATGGACTGGATGTTATACGAATAATTAAATCCCTTTATCCGGAGGGATTAGTGGTTGTTTTTACATCTTACGCGCATTATGCTATTGAGGCGATTGAGTTGGAAATCTTTCGATATATGGTGAAAAATAAACTCCAGGATAATTTTGATGCATATTTGACGGCAGCTATTAATCGTTTAAGCATTTGGAAAGAGGAAAGCTATTATATTAACTCACCCCGTAAGAAAACCAGGATTTTTTGCAGAGATATTATATATTGTTATAAAGATAAGAAAACAAAAAATACTGTATTTGTGACCAGGACAGGAGAGATCAGAGAAAGGCGATCCCTGAAGTATGTATGGAATGATTTGAAACGGATTTCAGACGCATTTGTGATTGCTGAAAGAGGATGCCTGGTGAATATGTTCTATGTCGTGGGAATTTCTAAAAATCAATTGCTTCTGGAAAATAATATAGAGGTTACGATCGGTGTTACCTGTATGGAGAATTTAAAAAATGAACTGAAACGGTTTTGGAGAAAACGGATATGGCCGGATTAATTATCGAGGGATGTGCGACTTTCGTTGAATACTTAGGAGCATTAAACTTCATAGGACACAAACTTAGTAAAAAAAACATCAGGGAAATGATATTTTTTGTTTTGCCAATTATTTTTTTAACGGTTGGTTCTAATGTATCAGATATTGTTTCTTTAAATGCAATTCTTTTGTATTTTATATTTTGTTTCGTTTTTATATTCATAGTTTATCGGGATGTATGGCTGGAAAAAATATTTATGGCAGCTATTTATTTCTTTATGATTATTTTTTGCGATTATTTTTGTGCAGCGATTAGTGGAATATTTATTGAACAGGGAAATTATATGGAAGTGCTGTCTGAAATGGGGTCACCGGAACGTACAGTTTTTTTGATGTTTGATAAGGCAGTATTGATTATAGTGTCTGTATGGGTTCGGCATTTCATTAAAAAATATGTGCCTTTAAATAAATTTCAGTATTTGATTGCTGCAGGTGTCATGGGAACTGCCCTGGTTTATGTTACATATAATTTCTCGCATATGTTAGCATTGCTTGGATGGAGCTTGTATCTTCTTTTTGTTATTATTTTCATGGCAATATTCGGACTTTATACTAATTGGAAGGAAGCAGAAAAGAGCAGGGAGCTGGCTTATTTGCAGAGTAAATCCTATATTAGTTACTATGAAACGCTGCTTTCGTTACAAAATGAAAAGAATCGGCTGATTCACGATATGAAATATCAGCATATGCAAGTTATACAGATGCTGGATGAAAAGAAATACGATGAATGTCGGGAATATCTTTTTAAAATTTCGGATGTGTTAGAAAAGAAGGAATATACGCAATATACAGGAAATCCATATATAGATTTTATCCTCAATTACAAGAATAGTGAGACTTCTAAAAAGGGGATAAAATTTGATATAAATGCGGATTTCATTGGGCGCCTGGAAGTGTTTGAGCAACAGGATATTAATATTATTTTTGGTAATCTTTTAGATAATGCCATTGAAGCAACAGAGGTATTAGAAGAGTCAGAACGATGGATCGATGTTGAACTTGCGAGGGTAAATCAAATGTTGCTGATTACTATAAAAAATAGTAGTGGTTATAGGCCGAAAATGCGTAAGGGAACGATTATTTCTTCAAAAAAAGACAATACGTTTATCCATGGAATCGGTTTGAAAAATGTTGAAAAATCTGTATTAAAATATAACGGTATCTTTGAAGTTGGATGTGAGAATAATATTTTTGAAGTTAAAATAGTAATTTTTTTGTAGTTTTACCCAGCGCTGAATGAATTGAAACGGATTTTATTTCGTGCTAAAATAGAGCTGATAAAATGTTTAAAAGGCGGGTGCCTGAGCAGATACCTGCCTTTTGTGTAACATAAAAGAGATATTGGATGGTAGAAATATGAAACGAAAATCTTTGGAGATATATATACACATTCCTTTTTGTGTAAAAAAATGTGACTATTGTGACTTTTTATCCTATGGCATTGGGGATAAGTGTCTGGAAGAGGCACACTGTCCGTCAAGCCGGCAGCAGCCGGTCCCGGAGGATTATGTGGACAGGCTCTGCAAAGAGATGGCATGGTACGGAAAATCTGAATCCTTCCGGCAGCGTCCGGTGACTTCGGTATTTATCGGCGGCGGTACGCCGAGCCTTTTGTCAGAGACGCAGATATTTAAGCTGATGGCGGCGCTCCGGGATTGCTTTTTTATTCCGGGGGGCGCTGAGATTACGATGGAAGCCAATCCGGGGACGCTGACGCCGGGAAAATTAAAAAAAATGCATGACTGCGGCATTAACCGCCTGAGTATCGGACTTCAGTCAACTTCAGATAAAGAGCTGAAGGCGCTTGGACGGATTCACAGCTACGGCGCTTTTCTCCAGAGCTTTAAATGGGCCAGGGAGGCCGGCTTTGATAATATCAACGTGGATGTTATGACAGCCCTTCCGGGACAGACAGTGGCATCCTGCCGAAAGACTTTAGAACAGGTGATGGCATTAAAACCGGAGCATATTTCAGCATATAGTCTGATTATCGAACCGGGAACACCCTTTGAAACGCTGGACAGTGAAGGAAAGCTGGAACTTCCGGGAGAGGATGCGGAGCGGGAGATGTACCATCTGACCGGGAAATTGCTGGAGAAAAATGGTTATGGACGATATGAAATATCGAATTATGCCAGAGAAGGCTATGCGTGCCGTCATAATATCGGCTACTGGGAAAGAAAAGACTACATCGGCCTGGGACCTGGCGGGGCCAGTCTCATCGGCAATCACCGTTTTACAAATCCGACGGATTTAATGGTCTATATGCGAGGCGGATTCGGCGGGGAAGGCTGGTACAGTGATGAAGAAATTCTGGATCGGAAAGCGGCGATGGAAGAATTTATGTTTTTAGGGCTGCGCATGGTCCGGGGCATTTCCGAAAAGAACTTTTATGAAGATTTTGGTGAAAAAATCATGGATGTCTATGGCAGCGTTATTCTTGAAAATCAGGAAAAAGGCCTGCTGGACCGGAAAAACGGCCGGATCTGTCTGACAGAGCAGGGGCTTGATGTGGCAAATATGGTGATGGCGGATTTTTTATTTTGAAGGCAGGTGAATACGAATGATCGAAGTGAACGGGCTGCAGTTGATTCCGGCGGATATGTCGCTGGCGGAAGAGGCTGCGGATTACTATAGGAGAAACAGAGAATTTTTAAAAGAGTTTGAACCGGAGCATGGGGAAGAATTTTATACGGCGTATGGGCAGAAGATGGGCCTTATTGCTGAAGAAATAGCGATGAAGCGGGGGAATATCTGTCGGTTTTATATCCGTCATAAGGACATGCCGGGAAAAATTATCGGAGTTATCAGCCTGAGGGATATTACTATGGGATTTTTTTGTTCCGCTTTTCTTGGTTATAAACTGGATGAAACCTGCATCAACCGGGGATATATGACAGAACTTATTTCATGGATGGTAACGTACGGCTTTGAAACACTGCATCTGCACCGCATTGAGGCGAATGTTATGCCGAAAAATGAGCGGTCGCTGCGGGTCCTCGAGAAAAATGGTTTTGAAAGGGAAGGGCTGGCAAAAAAATATTTAAGAATCAACGGCGCATGGGAAGATCATATCCATATGGTGAAAATTAATGATGCCATGCATTAAAATAATAGCGGGGTGACAAAGGAGGAAAATTATGAAAAAAATCATGGGAATGGCGGCGGTACTGGTGTTGATGCTTGTACTCCCTGCCTGTGGAAACGCTGAAAAAGAAGTGAAGGCTTCGGAAAAAGTGCAGACCGAAGAAGCGCAGACCGAAGAAGCGCAGACCAAAGAAGTGCAGACCGAAGAAGTGCAGACCGGAGAGACAGATTCAGACCGTGATGGCGGTGCCAATGTGTATACGAAAGACTTTGGCAGTTATGAATTGCCGGAAGGCTGGGTGGAGAGCCGGGAACATTCGAATGACAGCCAGTTTTTTTATGTCCTGGAGGGGCATGAAAGGGATGAAATGCCGGATAATGTTGCGGTGACTACAGGCAGCAATCCCTATGCGGAAGAAGAACATGAAAAATTCCGGGATGCGATTATGGCTCAGATTACAGAGCAGATCAGCGGGTATGAAGGGATTGAACTAACGGGGAACGGAAGCTATACGGCACAGAATTATATTGTGTACACGTTTACTGTAAAAGAATCAGATCCGGCAGTAACAACAACGCAGTATTATATTGTCAGCGACCATGCCTATTGTCTTGTACATGAAACGAATTTTACCGGAAATCCGGAAGTAGATGATGCGGCGAAACACATTGTGGACAGTTTTATCTGGAACAGATAAAAAATGACAATGCATGAAAAATGCATATATACGGATTCTTTTGCATAAAAATATCATTTTTTGTGAAATATCTAGTATTTTCCATGAAAAAGGCATTGACAGAAGAACTTACAAAAAATATAATATTCATAGGCTGTTATTTGGTAAAATTTAATAATTTAAGTAATTAAAGCGTTAAAAACTTAAAGCTTTAATGTTTGTAAAAAGTAAAATTTCACTAAATATAACCGGCAAAAATATTCAAAAGCTACAAAAGGAGAGAGAGCTATGAAAAAGAGACTTTTTAGTTTAGTCCTTATTTCAGCTATGGTATTATCAAGTCTTACGGCTTGCGGCGGAAATAAAGACAAAGAAACGAAAGCACCATCAGAAACAACGGCTGCTGCTGAAACAACAGCTTCTGCTGCTGCAACAGGAGATAAGATTCTTCGCGTTGCTTCTGAAGATCCACAGGTACCGCTGGATATGCAGCTTAATACCTACAGTATCATCATGAAAGTTACAGATAATGTCACAGAGTCCCTTCTGACAACAAATGCAGAAGGCAAGCTGGAACCGACACTGTTAGCTGAAATGCCGACACTGTCCGAAGACAAACTGACATATTCCTTCACACTGAAAGATGGCGTTAAATTCCACAACGATGCGCCTCTGACAAGTGCTGATGTTAAATATTCTCTGGAAAGAATGGTTAAAAAATTAAAAATGTCCAGCTTACTTGAAAAAGTTGAAGGCTATGAAGCATTCTTCAATGGCGAAGCCGAAGAACTCACAGGTATCGTTGTTGTTGATGATACACATTTTGAAATTCATATGAGCGAAGTTTATACACCATTCTTATCCGCTCTGTCCACACCTTACTGTGCAATCTATCCGGCAGAAGCATGTGAAGCTGCAGGCGATAACTGGGGTATGACAGAACTCTACGGAACCGGCCCGTTCAAGCTTGTCAGCTATAAGACAGGTGTTGGCGTGGAACTCGCTAAAAATGAAAACTATCATGGCGGCGATGTAAAACTTGACGGCATCAAATACACATTTATTGACGATCCGAACACAGGCGTTCTGGAATACCAGAAAGGCAACATCGATGTTGTATACATGGATTCCGCTCTGTACCCAACATACGCTAACGGCGAATTAAAAGATGAACTTTACAGCTTCAACCCATACGGCGGATATTACCTGTCCTTCAACGTTAAGGATATTCCGGAAGCAAAAGTACGTGAAGCTCTGACATATGCAGTTGACCGTAAAGCCCTTTGCGACAGCGTATTATTCGGAACAGCTTCTCCTGCATCCAGCTTCCTTCAGAAAGGTCTGCTCGGTGCTGTCGATGATGCAGAACAGTTTGATTACAACCCGGAAAAAGCAAAAGAACTTCTTGCTGAAGCAGGATATCCGGATGGCTATGACTTAAGAATCACTGTAAATACAAAATATCCAACAAGTGTAACGATCGGAACAGCAGTTCAGGCTCAGATGAAAGAAGCAGGAATCAATGTTGAAGTTGAACAGGTAGACAGCGCTGCATGGACAGATATGAAGAAGAGCGGCGGCGTTACCTGTGGTATCGGTAACTGGTATGTGGATTACAATGATCCGGACAGTATGTTATATCCTGTAAGCGATGGCCGTACAGATCTGAACTCCATGTTCTGGCACAACGATGAATTCAAACAGTTAATGATCGACGGTGTTCAGACAGATGATGAAGCTCAGAGACAGGAAATCTATGCAAAAGCAGATGATATTCTGACACACAAAGAATTTGCAGTAGCTATGCTGTACAATGAAACCTTATTCTACTTAAAGAAACCTTATGTTACAGGTTTTGAAGTAACATCTACATATCGTACAATGTTTAACAACACAGACATTGAAAAATAATCTTTTTCGATTTGTTCTGGAGCGTCAGACAGCGATAGAAGTGAAGTGACAAATCGAATATAGCTACGGCAGAACCAAAGACGGTTGCTGTCGTAGCTATATCTTTTGAAGAGTGGTAAAGAAAAAGGCATTCGATGCCTTAAATTTTTGTAGTATCCGGCTCCGGCCGGAATTAACGGTGAAGATTAAAAAGGAGGGAAATCCTTGTTATCATACACATTGAAACGATTGGGACAGACGGTGCTCGTTCTGATCGGAATTACTTTGATTACTTTTATATTATTGAATGTCGTACCGGGAGATCCGGTGGCGATGATGCTCGATAAACGTGCGGATGAAGCGACGATTGCCATGGTCCGTCACGAGATGGGACTGGATATTCCGCTGCCCGAGCAGTATTTGAATTTTGTTAAAGGCGCTGTACGTCTGGATTTCGGTAAATCCTATTTTACCAAAGAAGTCGTTACAGACGCGCTGGTCCGAAGCTTTAAGGTGACTGTAAAGCTGGCGGCCATGTCCTTTTTATTTGCGGTCATTATCGGTATTACCTGCGGTATGATCGCGGCGGTTTACCGGGGAAAATGGATCGACTCGTTCCTGATGACATTATCCATGGTAGGGGTTTCGGCGCCGTCCTTCTGGATCGCGATCATTCTTCAGATATTTATCGGTCTGAAGCTGGACCTGCTGCCGATTTCCGGTTTTGACGGGCCGCTGAATTATATTCTGCCGAGTATTGCCCTCGGTACCCGTTATGCGGGAAGTATTGCCCGTATTACGCGAACAAGTATGCTGGATGTCATCAAACAGGATTATATCCGTACAGCACGTTCGAAGGGTGTTAAAGAGAACCTTGTTATTATGAAGCATGCGCTGAAAAATGCCATGATCCCGATCATCACACTGGTTGGTACGGAGCTCGGTTATATGCTGACAGGTTCCATGCTGATCGAGAAGGTTTTCTCGATTCCGGGAATCGGTAAGCTGGCCGTTGACGGTATGATGAACCGTGACCTTCCGCTGCTCCAGGGAACGGTTGTCTATATTGCCCTTGTATTTGTCATCGTAAACTTAATCGTTGACCTTTCTTATGCATTTATTGACCCAAGAATCAGATATGGGAAAGGAGCAGATTAATGAAAAACATATTTAATAAACAGAAAAAATTTGAAGAGGCAGTTCTTTCTGGTGAAATTGAATATTCCAGTTACTATAAAGACAGTTTTAAGCGTTTGAAAAAGAATAAAATGTCCATGTTCTGTCTGGTCATTATTGTTCTTCTCGTTTTAATTGCTATTTTTGCGCCGCTGCTCGCGCCGTATGATCCGAATGTTCAGGATTATACATCGATCCTGCAGGCGCCTTCCAAAGCTCACTGGCTCGGAACCGATGAATATGGCCGGGATCTTTTATCCAGAATCATTTACGGAACCCGGATTTCCCTGAGCGTTGGTATTCTGGCTCAGGTGATCGCCACAGTGATCGGAGTTACCCTGGGCGCTCTGGCAGCTTATTACGGCGGATGGGTGGATACCGTGATTTCCCGTATTATGGAAATTTTTGCGGCATTCCCGGACCTGATCTTTGCGATGGGTATTATGTTCGTTCTGGGACCTGGTATTAAAAATATCTTTATTGCCCTCGGTCTTCTGACCTGGGTACGTACGGCACGTATGATCCGTGGTTCCATTCTGCAGTTAAAGGAAAAGGAATACGTTGAGGCGGCGAAAGCCAGCGGTGCAACCGCTTTCCATACGATTACAAAGCATTTGATCCCGAACTGTCTGTCGACAGTCATCGTTCTCGTAACCCTCGGTATTCCGAATGCGATTATGTACGAAGCTTCTTTAAGCTTCCTCGGACTGGGTATTCAGCCGCCGACACCGAGCTGGGGCTCTATGATTAGTTTTGCCCAGCCGTTTATCAGTTACCTGCCAGGCTACAGTATCTTTCCGGGTATTGCCATCATGATTACGGTAATCGCCTTTAATATTTTCGGCGATGGCCTGCGTGATGCCCTGGACCCTAAGATGAAGAACCAGTAAGGGGGTAAAAACATGTCAGAAAAATTACTTGAAGTTAAAAATCTCAAGACTTATTTTTATACCGATGACGGTGTGGTTAAATCCGTAGACGGCGTTTCTTTCTCTGTGGAGAAAGGAAAAACTCTGGGGATCGTCGGAGAATCCGGCTGCGGAAAAAGTATTACATCTCTCTCCATTATGCAGCTTGTGGAAACACCGCCGGGAAAAATTGTCGATGGGGAAATTATTTATGAAGGGGAAGACCTTCTGAAAAAGAATAAAGAAGAAATGCGGAAAATCCGCGGCGGTCAGATCGCCATGATTTTCCAGGAACCGATGACCTCTCTGAATCCGGTATTTACGGTGGGTGAACAGATTATGGAAGCGCTCCGCATCCATACAGATCTGGACAAACATCAGGCGAAAGAGCGGGCCATCGAAATGCTCAAGCTGGTAAAGATTCCTCTGGCTGAGAAGCGTTTTAACGAATATCCGCACCAGTTATCCGGCGGTATGCGTCAGCGTGTCATGATCGCCATGGCCCTGTCCTGTAATCCGAAGCTTTTGATCTGTGATGAACCGACAACCGCTCTGGATGTGACCATTCAGGCCCAGATTCTGGATCTGATCAATGAACTGAAGGAAAAACTCGGAACATCGATCATGATGATTACCCATGACCTCGGAGTTATTGCGGAAGTAGCGGATGACGTCATGGTTATGTATGCCGGACGGGTAGTAGAATACGGTTCTGCCGATGCGATTTATGAATCGCCGAAGCATCCGTATACCGCCGGTCTGATGGATTGTATACCGAAACTGAGCGATGCGGATGATAAGCGGCTCAGTGTTATTGAAGGTATGGTGCCAAGCTTTGACCAGATGCCGAAGGGCTGCGCCTTCTGTCCGAGATGTACCGAAGCGAAGAAGATCTGTGCAGAAAAGGTGCCGGAACTGGTTGAGGTGGATGGACAGAAAGTCCGTTGTTTTAAATATACGAGCGAATGGGAGGATGGAGAATGAGTGAAGAGCAGAAAACACCATTGTTAGAAGTTAAAAATATAAAAAAATGGTTTCCTTCAAAGAAATCTCCTTTTTCCAAAGAAAAGGTATATATTAAAGCTGTCGACGGCGTCAGCTTTACATTAAATGCCGGCGAGACCCTCGGTGTTGTCGGCGAATCCGGCTGTGGTAAATCAACGATGGGCCGGACGGTGCTCCGTCTGCTTGAACCGACGGAAGGCCAGGTGTTTTTTGAAGGTAAAGAATATACGGCGTTAAAGGATGCGGAACTGAGAAAATCCAGAAGCGAGCTTCAGATTATCTTCCAGGACCCTTATGCATCCCTGGACCCGAGAATGACGATCGGTGATATTATCGCCGAACCTCTGGATATCCAGTTAAAGCTTCCGGCAAAGGAACGGATGGAACGCGTGCTGAAAACGATGGAACGTGTGGGTCTGAATACCCGCTATGTCAATCGTTATCCCCATGAGTTTTCCGGCGGACAGCGTCAGCGTATCGGTATCGCCCGGGCGATGGTGCTGAATCCGAAGGTCGTTGTCTGTGATGAACCGGTATCCGCACTGGATGTGTCCATTCAGGCCCAGGTTATCAACCTGCTGAAGGACCTTCAGGAGGAAATGGGAATGGCCTATATTTTTATTTCCCATGACCTGAGTGTTATTAAGCATATTTCGGACCGGGTGGCCGTTATGTATCTCGGACATGTGGTGGAAATTGCCGATAAAAAAGATTTATACGATCATCCGATGCATCCGTATACCGTGGCTCTTTTATCCGCCATTCCGGTACCGGACAGAAAACATAAAAAAGAAAAGATCGTTCTTGAGGGAGACCTGCCAAGCCCTGCAAATCCGCCGTCAGGCTGCGTGTTCCATACACGGTGCTATAAGGCGCAGGAGATTTGCAAAACTCAGGTACCTGAATTAAAAGAATGTGGCAATGGCCATTGCTGTGCCTGCCATTTTCCGGAATAAAAGATATCAAGGAGGAATAGGAAATGAAAATTACAGGAATTAACGTACGTCAGGTGGAAGTGCCATTAATCGAGCCATTTCGGATTTCACTTGGAGTCATTACCCATTCAAAGAGTGCTATTGTTTCTGTGGAAACCGATGAAGGTCTGGTTGGCTATGGTGAAGGAGCTCCTGGAATTTTGATTACCGGTGAAACACTGGCCGGAACCGCAGAATGTATCCGTGCCTTTGAAAGAGACCTGATCGGTGTAGATCCGACAGACCTGGAAAAGGTTTACTGGATTTTAGACCGTGCCGCTGCCCATGCTCCATGCGGCAAAACAGCGATTGATATGGCATGTTATGACTTACTTGGTAAAAAAGCAGGACTTCCGGTATATAAACTTCTTGGCGGAAACCAGAATTACATGGATACAGACATCACCGTAGGTATTGATGCACCGGAAGTGATGGCTGAAAAAGCTAAAAAACATGTTGAAGCAGGCTTTGATACCATTAAAACAAAAGTCGGAACATCCTTTGATGAGGATATCGCACGTATTAAAGCGATCCGTGAAGCGGTCGGCGATGATGTAAAGATCCGTATCGATGCAAATCAGGCATGGAATGCCAAAGAAGCGGTACGCCTGATCGAACGCCTGAACGAATATGATCTGGAGCTGGTTGAACAGCCGGTTGCATACCATGATATTGCGGGTCTTGAATATGTAACCAAACATTCCATCGTTCCGATTATGTCCGATGAAAGCTGCTTCAATTCCAAAGATGCGCTGCGTCTTGTGGAACGTCGTGCTGTGGATTACCTCAACATTAAACTGATGAAATGCGGCGGTATCCGTGAAGCATTAAAGATCAATGCGATCTGTGAAGCTGCAGGCATTGAATGTATGCTCGGATGTATGGCAGAAGAAAGTAATCTCGGTATTACAGCAGCAGCCAGCCTCGGTGCAGCGACAAAGAATATCACACGGGCAGACCTGGATGCGACCTTCTCCCTGACAGATTTACCATTTAAAGGCGGTATGTATGTACAGAATACAAAGAGTCTTGTATTACCGGAAGAACCTGGATTTGGTTTTATCGGATTTGAAGATTAATGGAGGCGTAAACAATGTATCAGGATTTATCATATATGAAAATACCTCTGCCGGAGGATGTATTAAAACTGAAAAATTACGGTGATTTTGCCGGGGCACAGAAGATGATCGATCATTTCATGACAAAAGATATTCCGAATGCCCTTAGAAAACGCCTTGAAATCGAAAAAGATGTTTTAAAAGTCATGGGCGGCAATGAATATCCGTATACATACGAAGAAGCTCTGGAAATTATGACAAGCCACCTGAGAGATTTCAAAGAAGAAGAATTACAGTATTTGAAGGAAATCAGCGCTGCGGACTGGATTTATGTGGATGGAACCGTTCATTTCCAGAGGCGTTTTTACGAAAACCTGATTAAGACCCGTCCGGACCTGGCAGAACGTGTCATGGTGGAGGACGTAGATGATGCACAGGCCAATGAACTGAAACAAAAGCTTCTGAATGACAATGTGCATTATATGAAAGAAAAGGGCGGCCGTACTGTACGCACACAGATCCGTGCGACCATTAAAGCTCAGAAGGATGCTGAGGAAGTCGGACGTAAAGTCACCGTACATCTGCCGATTCCGAAAATCTGCCAGCAGGTTTCCAAAGTGGATATTATCGCAGCGTCACCGGAAATTACAAAAATTGCCGATGAAGATGCCGCTCAGCGGACGGTCTGCTTTGAAACGGAATTAAAGGCAGATCAGGAATTTATGGTAGAATATGCCTATGATTACCATGTGGATTATGTGGAACTGGACCCGGCAAAGGCTTCCGAAGAACAGCCGGATTTCTGTACGAATGAACAGGCGCCGCATATCCGTTTCACACCATACCTCCAGGAACTCCTGAAGGAAATCATCGGTGATGAAACAAATCCGATCATCAAAGCGCGTAAAATCTATGATTTCGTTACAACAAAGGTGATGTATTCTTATATGAGAGAATACTTTACGATTGAATGTATTCCGGAATATGCAGCGATTAACCTGAAAGGTGACTGCGGTGTTCAGGCGCTGCTTTTCATCACTCTCTGCCGTATGACAGGAATCCCTGCACGCTGGCAGTCTGGTCTTTATGCGACGGAGTTCTATACCGGATGTCATGACTGGGCACAGTTTTATGTAGCTCCGTACGGATGGGTATTTGCAGACCTTTCCTTCGGCGGCAGTGCATGGCGTATGGGTAATACCGAACGCTGGAATTACTATTTCGGCAATCTGGATATTTTCCGTATGCCGGCAAACTCCGAAATCCAGATGGAATTTACACCGGAGAAAAAATGGCTTCGCATTGACCCGATTGATAATCAGCGGGGCGAAATCGAATATGAAGACCATGGTCTTTCCTTTGACCAGGTTGAAGTGGAACAGATTTTAGTTTCCATGGAAGATAAGTAATCAAAGCAAATCAGCGGGGCGGATGCTCGGAAACACCGGAAACGGTGTCCGGCATCCGCTTTTTTGATGCAGGCGTCTGTTTTTCTGGACAGTGGTTCCGTGTTCGTGTAAAATAAACAAATACAGCCATTGAAGAGCATGACAGGAAGGATCTTGATATATGAAAATTCAGGAATATTTAAAACATCATAAAATCATTACAGACGGCGCCTTTGGGACCTATTATGCGGAACGCTATGGAACTCAGGAGATGCCGGAGCTTGCCAATAAAAACCAGCCGGAACGGGTAGAAAAAATTCATCGGGCTTATATCGATGCGGGAGCGAAGCTGATTCGGACCAATACCTTCGCATCGAATACAGTGCTGCTTTCTGCAGGCATGGAAGATGTGAAAGCGAATATCAGAGCTGCGGCGGAGCTGGCAAAAAAAGCGGCATCAGAGTCCGAGAGGGAGATTTATGTTGCGGGGGACATTGGGCCGATTCCGATGGACGGCGGTATCACGGACGCAGAGACCCAATATTACGAAATCGCCCGGACGTTTATGGAGGAAGGTATCGATATCCTGACCTTTGAAACCTTTTCGGATATGGAACATATTCTTCCTGCCATCCGGAGAATTAAAAAAGACAGAGACTTGTTTGTGATGGTTCAGTTCAGTGTCAATCAGTTTGGCTATAGTAATGCAGGGCTGAGCGCCGGAAAACTGATCGCTGAAGCGGCGGCGGTTGATGCGGTTGATGCGGTCGGATTTAACTGCGGCGTGGGTCCCGGACACATGGAGCAGATGATCCGGCGGATTCATTTGAATCACGGAAAATATAATATCGCGCTGCCCAATGCGGGATATCCGAAGCGTATACATAACCGCCTGGAATTTGCGGACAACCGGGGATATTTTTCAAAGAAAGCGGCAGAACTGGCATCTATGGGAATGGATATTGTGGGCGGCTGCTGCGGCACAAATCCGTCCTATATTTTAAAATTGACGGAAACGCTGGACACGGTCCAGAAACCGGGAGCGTCGGCCGGGGTTTTTGAAACCCGTGAGGTCTCCGGAGTCCGGCCGGGTGGATTTTTCCGAAGCCCGGACGGTGCACCAAAACAAAAAAAGCTGATTGCCGTGGAGCTGGCGCCGCCGGTCAATGCCGACGATGAAAAGCTTTTGGAAGCTGCCCATATTTTAAAGAATGTGAATGTGGATGTGGTGACATTTCCGGATTCGCCTTCGGGAAGAACCCGGATTGATTCCGTGCTTATGGCGGCAAAAGTAAAATTAGAAACAGGACTTGAAGTGATGCCCCATATTTGCTGCCGGGATAAAAATGCGATTGCCATGCGTTCCATGCTCATGGGGGCAAAAATTAATGATATACGGAATCTCCTGATCGTCACCGGAGATCCGATTCCGGCGCTGGACCGTCAGATGGTAAAAAGTGTTTTTAATTTTGATTCGGTGGGACTGATGAAAATTGTTCAGGATATGAATGAAGAAGTTTTTACGGAGGCGCCGATGGCCTATGGCGGGGCGATTAATCAGGGACGGAAAAATATGGACCATGAAATACAGCGGGTGAAAAAAAAGATGGCGGCGGGGGCCGGATTCTTCCTGACCCAACCGGTGTTTTCCAAAGAAGATGCCGAACGGATCCGCCGGATTAAAGCGTCGACAGGCGCCCGGATTCTCTGTGGGATTATGCCGTTAATCAGCCGGAAAAATGCGCTTTTCATGAAAAATGAAATTGCCGGTATTCATGTGCCGGATGAAATTATTGAGAGATATCCGGAAGAGGGGTCAAAAGAGGCAGGAGAAGCCATGGGCGTTGCGGTTGCCAGAGAAATCATGAGGTATACGGAAGATTTTACCGATGGTTATTATTTTTCATTTCCGTTTAACCGTGTGTATCTGCTGGAACGGATATTAAATTAAATATTGGAAAATAAAATCCTCAATGAGATGGACATCATTGGGGATTTTTTGTCAAATAGAGTCGGAGAATTGTGGTTGATAGATGTCTGTCATCTATATTATAATCGATGTATGAAAAGAATTCTTCAGGCCCGTTTTTATGGGTATTCCTTTCCTGTTCAGGAGAAAAATCCACTGTTTAAAATGAAAAAACCATGGTACAATAAAGGAGTAATCGGATGACAAAAAAGAAACCATTGAAAGATTTAAGCCTTATGAACCGCTTTCTGTTTGCGGAAGTAATGGATAACCCGGAAGCCTGTCAGGATATGCTGAGCATTATTCTGAGAAAAGATATTCATCTGACATCGATGCCGCAGACGGAAAAAGAGCATCGGGTATCTCCGCTGATTTGGTCGATTCGGATGGATGTGTTTTCAATATCTGAAGAAGGCACTGCCTATGATGTAGAGGCACAGGATTCGTGGCGGGATGACCTGGAAAAACGCAGTCGTTATTATCAGAGTCTGATGGATACCTCGCTTCTTGAATCCGGCGTAGATTCCTATAATGAATTGAATGATTCCTATATCATTGTGATTACGGACTATGATATTTTTGGCGAAGGAAAATACTGTTATACCTTCAGGGCCCGGTGCGACGAAGCAGGAAATGTCACTTTAAAAGATGGTGCTGTGCGGATATTTTTAAATACCCATGGAACGAATGACGCTGAGGCGCCAAAAGAGCTGATCGAGTTCCTTCACTATATGGAACACAGTACAGATGCGGCAGCGGAACACGCAGACAGCGAGCGTATGAAACGGATTCACACATGGGTTCGTAAGGCAAAGATGAGCGAGGCGGTAGGAATGAGGTATATGCGTGAACTGGAAGAGAAAAGTATGGCCCGAAAAGAGGGGCGTATGGAGGGACGCGCGGAGGGGGAAGCTGAGGCTGTCCTGAAGCTTTTGAGCAGTATCGAAGAGGTGCCGGAAGCATTAAAATTAAAAATTCAGAATCAGACAGACGAAGCGGTTTTGCTGAAATGGCTGATGCTGGCAGCAAAGGCGGAAAGCCTGGAAGATTTTATGAAAGCGATGTAAAAGAATGAATATACAAAAGAAAAAAAGAGCCGCAGCGGCGGATATTCGGAAAAAGAATATTCCCTGCTGCGGTTTTTAGTGTTCCCGGTTTTATTCGGGAATTTTGCATACATCGATCCATTCTCTGGCGGCGGCGTATTTTTCAAGTTCCGGAATCGAGAGTTTAATGGCGCTGTTGCTGCTTCCGGCGGCCGGATACATATATTCGAAGCGTTTCATGGATGTATCCAGATAAACTTCGACGCCGTCATTGATGCCGAAGGGGCATACGCCGCCGACGGCATGGCCAATGCGGGTGGTGACTTCATCGGGAGTCAGCATTTTCGCTTTGGCACCGAAGAAAGCCTTATATTTCTTATTGTCTACTTTGGCATCCCCGGCGGCGATGATTAAGATGGTCCGTTCATCGATTTTAAAGGACAGGGACTTGGCGATATGGGCCGGTTCACAGGCGAGGGCCCGGGCGGCCAGTTCGACGGTGGCGCTGGAAACATCAAATTCTAAAATACGGTCTTCGATTCCGAAGGCTCTGAAATATTCACGGACTTTGTCAATCGACATAATATTCACGCTCCTGAAAAAATTATTTATATTTTATATTTAATATAGAAGGGAAGCGGGAAAGCGCTTCATCAAGTTATCTCATTATAGCATATTATGAATAATTTGAAAAATATTTTCGAAACTATTGACAAAAGATTATGATAGTGCTATCTTAATGAATAGATATTAGCACTCCAGTTCAATGAGTGCTAACAATACAGAAAGGAGTGGTCCGGTGGAATTGGATGAAAGAAAGATTAAAATATTAAACAGCATCATACAAACCTATCTGATTACCGGTGAGCCGGTAGGCTCCAGGACCATTTCGAAATTTACGGATTTGCACCTGAGTTCCGCAACGATTCGGAACGAGATGTCGGATCTGGAAGATCTGGGTTATATTATCCAGCCCCATACGTCTGCCGGCCGGATTCCTTCAGATAAAGGATATCGGTTCTATGTCGATAACCTGATGAAGGAAAAGGTAGCGGAAGTCGCCGAGATGAAAGATATCTTTTTTGAAAAGGCCGATAAACTCGATCAGATTTTAAAGCAGGTGGCAAAGCTGCTGGCGGTGAATACGAATTATGCAACGATGATCTCATCGCCGAAATATAAACGGAACAAACTGAAATTTATCCAGTTGTCCCGGGTGGAAGCAGACCAGCTCCTTGTGGTGATTATGCTGGAAGGAAATCTCATTAAAAACCGTCTGATTCAGGTAGACGAACCGGTCAGCGAGGAAGAAGTTGCAAAACTGAATCTTCTGATGAATACATATCTTCAGGGGCTGAGTCTCCAGGAGATAAACATGGAAATGATTCAGCGGATGAAGGTTCAGGCGGATGGCTATGGAAAGATTATCAGTAACGTCATTGATGCGATTGCGATAGCCATACAGGAGGAAGATGATTTTGAAATCTATACCAGCGGAACGACAAATCTTCTGAAATATCCGGAGCTTGGCGACCGGGAAAAGGCCAGTGAGCTTTTGGGTGTTATGGAAGAAAAACAGGCGCTGAGCGAGCTGATCGTCGATCAGCAGGAAACCGATGAGGAAAACCGGAATGGTATTCAGATTTATATCGGTTCCGAGTCCCCGGTGAGTACGATGAAGGACTGCAGTATTGTGACCGCAACTTATGAGTTGGAAGAAGGCGTTCAGGGAACGATAGGGATTATCGGACCGAAACGTATGGATTATAAGAAAGTTGTTGGAAATCTTCAGACGATGATGAATCAGTTGGATGAGATTTTTAAAAAGAAGTAAGAGGTGATGGAAAGTGTCAGAACAGGAAAAAGATTTAAAGAAAGAAGCTGAGGAAGTTCAGACAGAAGATATAGAAGAAACGGCAGAGACTGTAGAAGAAACAACGGAAGAAGCTGCAGTTGAAGCGGAAGAAAACGGGGAAGCGGATAAGGCCGAAGAAAAGAAAAAAGGATTTTTCCGCAAGGATAAGAAAGATAAAAAGGATGAAAAAATTGCCGAACTGAATGACCGGCTCATGCGTCAGATGGCTGAATTCGATAATTTCCGCAAACGTACGGAAAAGGAAAAACAGCAGATGTATGGCATCGGCGCTGCGGAGGTTGTTGAAAAATTACTTCCGGTGGTGGATAATTTCGAACGTGGGCTGGCAGCCATGACCGAAGAAGAAAAAGAGACATCCTTTGCCCAGGGAATTGAGATGATCTATAAACAGTTGATGACGGCGCTGAGTGATCTCGGAGTGACAGCGATCGAAGCGGTGGGTCAGGAATTTAATCCGGATTTCCACAATGCGGTGATGCAGGCGCCAAGCGAGGATTATGAATCCGGTGTGATTACCCAGGAATTACAAAAAGGGTATTTATATAAAGAAAAAGTTGTTCGCCACAGTATGGTTGTTGTGGCTGAATAAAAATGTTAATAATGAAAGATTTTAGATAATGACAGATATTTAGGAGGATATGATTATGAGTAAGATTATTGGTATTGACTTAGGTACAACAAATTCATGTGTAGCCGTTATGGAAGGTGGAAAACCGGTTGTTATCACAAATGCTGAAGGCGCAAGAACAACACCATCGGTTGTTGCTTTTTCCAAAACCGGTGAACGTCTTTTCGGTGAACAGGCAAAACGTCAGGCAGTGACGAATTCGGATAAAACAATCTCTTCAATTAAGAGACATATGGGTTCCGATTACAAAGTAACGATTGACGGTAAAAATTATTCCCCACAGGAAATTTCCGGAATGATTCTTCAGAAATTAAAAACATATGCAGAAAGCTATCTGGGTGAAAAAGTCACAGAAGCGGTTATTACAGTTCCTGCATACTTCAACGATGCTCAGAGACAGGCAACCAAGGATGCCGGTAAGATTGCAGGTCTTGATGTAAAACGTATCATCAACGAGCCAACCGCTGCAGCTCTGGCTTACGGCCTTGATAATGAAAGTGAACAGAAGATCATGGTATACGACCTCGGCGGCGGTACATTCGACGTTTCCGTTATTGAAATCGGCGACGGTGTTATCGAAGTTCTTGCAACTCATGGTGACAACCACCTGGGCGGTGATGATTTTGATGCCAAATTAACCCAGTACATGATCGATGAATTTAAACGCACAGAAGGGGTAGACCTTTCCGGTGATAAAATGGCGATGCAGCGTTTAAAAGAAGCTGCTGAAAAAGCTAAAAAAGAATTATCCAGCGCAACAAATACAAACATTAACCTGCCATTCATCACAGCAACGGCTGAAGGTGCAAAACATTTCGAAATGACACTGACACGTGCAAAATTTGATGAATTAACCGCAGATTTAGTTGAAAGAACAGTTATTCCTGTACAGAATGCCCTCAGAGACGCAGGCATCACAGCTTCCGAACTGAGCAAGGTGCTTCTGGTTGGCGGTTCCACACGTATTCCGGCCGTACAGGATAAAGTAAAACAGTTGACCGGCAAAGAACCAAGTAAAAACCTGAATCCGGATGAATGTGTTGCTATCGGCGCTTCTATCCAGGGCGGTAAATTAGCCGGCGATGCCGGTGCCGGAGACATCCTTCTTCTGGATGTTACACCGCTGACACTGTCTATCGAAACAATGGGCGGTATCGCTACACATCTGATCGACAGAAATACAACAATTCCTACAAAGAAGAGCCAGATCTTCTCTACAGCAGCCGATAATCAGACAG
>ERZ1673697.563-NODE-563-length-56068-cov-9.560120_pt1 | contig 56068 bp, 57 predicted proteins | sample MGYA00580227_ERZ1673697 | MGnify/ENA primary metagenome ERZ1673697 (study PRJEB41218, sample SAMN15661759) | gut metagenome | host: Homo sapiens | place: Canada: London | collected 2015-08-20/2019-03-30 | study: EMG produced TPA metagenomics assembly of... | reverse complement strand
TGGTGGAGATGGCGGGAATCGAACCCGCGTCCGAAAACCGGTTACCGGGGTTTTCTACGAGTGTAGCGGCTCTTTTGACATTCCCTCCGCGCACCGCCGAACAGCAGGCTTTGCGCATCAGTAGCCTTTAGATCATGACGGGCTTAAAGGCGTGGGCCCGTTCACGTGCACCGCTAAGTGACGCTCTTATCCCGTCCGCGGTCCTACGGGTAAGAACGGCTGCTTAATTAAGCAGCAACAGCAACTGTATTGTTGTCGTTTAATTTTAAGTTTGCGGATTTTATAGCGGTCCCGCACCGCTACTCGCTTACCAGGGCTTCCAGTCCCCGTCGAAACCTTTACATCCCCATATAAAAAGCGATATTGCTACCGCTTTTATCTGTTTTTCTCTTTCAGCGCACGCTGAATATCGCGTTGGGCATCACGCGCGGCCATATCGGCACGCTTATCGTAGAGCTTTTTGCCCTTGCACAGACCGACTTGCACCTTCACCCGCGAACCCTTAAAGTACACGGAAAGCGGAATGAGCGAATAACCGACGGTTTTGGAAAGGCCAAAAAACCGCATGATCTCGCGCTTGTGCATGAGCAAACGGCGCACCCGCATGGGATCGCGGTTAAAGATGTTGCCCTGCTCATACGGGCTGATATGGCAGCCGTTTAAGAGCATTTCACCGTCCACAACAGAGCACCACGCGTCCTTTAAGTTGCATCTGCCCTGCCGCAGCGATTTCACCTCTGTTCCGCAAAGCTCAATGCCCGCTTCAAGGGTCTCCTCCACAAAGTAGTCGTGGTAGGCCTTTTTGTTCTGGGCAATCGTTTTAAATTCTGTTTTTGCCACTTGGCCTGCCTCCTTCTGCTTTGTGTGTGATTTACTATACACCACTTTCGCGGTTTTGTCAACGCGAAACCGATTTTACAGCTCCTGTCTGCCCTCAATGGCGCGGGAAAGCGTCACTTCATCGGCATATTCGAGATCGCCGCCGACCGGGATGCCGTACGCAAGACGCGTTACGCGGATACCGAGCGGCTTTAACAGGCGCGAAATGTACATGGCGGTCGCTTCGCCCTCAACGGTCGGATTCGTCGCCATGATGACCTCCTGCACGGTGCCGTCCTGCACGCGACGCAAAAGCTCTTTTATTTTGAGCTGATCCGGCCCGATGCCGCCAAGCGGCGAAATGGCACCGTGCAGCACGTGATAGGTCGCATGGAACTCATTTGTGCGCTCCAGTGCGAACACGTCGCGTGGGTCTTCCACCACGCAGATAACCGAGCGGTCTCGGCTTTCATCGCGGCACACGGGGCAAAGGTCGCCGTCCGTCAAATTGCAGCACACGGAACAGTAATGAATCTGCTCGTGCGCGTCGATGATCGCCTGCGCAAAGCTTTCGGCATCCGCTTTATCCATGTTGAGCACGGCATACGCAATGCGCTGTGCGGACTTATGCCCCACGCCCGGCAAGCTCTCAAATTTATCGACGAGCCGTTCGAGCGGCGGTACGTGATAACCGGCCATTAGAGGATGCCCGGAAGGCTCATGCCGCCGGAGATTGCGCCAAGCTTCTCCTCTTTCTCGTTTGCGGCTGCGCGCAGTGCTTCGTTGACGGCAGCAGCGACGAGGTCGCCGAGCATCTCGGCATCATCAGGGTCGATGACTTCCGGCTTGATGTCGATATTCTTTACTTCCATTTTGCCCGTTACGGTTGCGGAAACGGCTCCGCCGCCTGCGGCCGCGGTGTACTCCTTCGCTTCGAGCTCCGTGGTAATCTGCTCCATCTGCTCCTGCATCTTCTGTGCCTGGCGTGCAAGCTGCTGCAAATTTGCGGCTCCTCCGCCGCCCATACCCTGCGGTAAACGTGCTTTCATAGTTAAGACTCCTTACTGTGTGGTTTTTAAATTTACTTTTCTTCGATCTCCACGCCGGCTTCGCGCATATCGTGCAAAAAGGCGTCGAGCGGATCTTTCGGTTTTTCGCCGTCCGCTGCGGGCGGCTTATAAGGGCCGAGTTTATACACACGCCCGGTCACCTGCTGAATGGCCTCACGGATCTTTTCTCTCTGGCTGGCACGTTTCAAGAGATCAAACGCAATCTGCGGCGCTTCGATGAGCATGTAGTCGCCGCTGATGTACGCCGCTGAGCCCTTGAACGCCGACGCCACCGACTTTGAGTAATTTTCCATATAGCCGATAATGTCCGACCAGCCGTCGAACGGCTGCGCATTTTTTGCAAGCTCCTCTGTGGACTGCGGCTTGTCCTTTACCGCGGGCTGCACAGGTGCGTTGTTCTGTGGTGTCTCGGGCTGTTGTACCGGTGCTGCCGGTGCTTCGGCCGCGGGTACACTCGGTGCCGGGGTGATGGGACGGCGCAGGCCGCCGCGCTCCAAAGCTTCAATGCGGCGCAAAAGTGCTGCGGGCGAGGTATCCATTTCCGGCGTGCAGAGACGGATAAACGTCATTTCCATTTCCGTGCGCTTATTCATAGTCTTCATGCGCGACTGCGCGGACTGGAACGCATCGAGTGCGTGCAGAATCGTTGAAAGCTCCATGGAAAGCGCCGTTTTGGTCATGGCTTCCAGCTCTTCGCCAACGGCATTTACAAGCCCGCTTGCGTCCTTCATCGTTTTGATGAGCATCAAATTGCGGAAAAAGCCCGCAAGCTCCTCGCACAGCCTGCCCATGTCTTTGGAAGACTTATACAGCGCGTCGATCTTTTCGAGTGCCGCGGTGCGGTCGCCCGTGCGAATGCACTCGGCGAGTTCAATTAAGTGCCCACGCCCCGCAAGGCCTGCCGTTTCCGCAACGAGCCCATACGTCACGTGCCCGTCGCTGCGGCCGATGCACTGATCCAAAATGGAAAGCGCGTCGCGCATGCCGCCGTCTGCCGTAACGGCGATGAGCATCGCGGCATCGTGGTCGATTGTCACATTTTCCTGCGTGCAGACCCACTCAAGGCGCCCTGCGATGTCCTCCGGTGCGATGCGGCGGAAGTCAAAACGCTGACAGCGCGATAAAATCGTCGGCAACAGCTTATGGACTTCGGTCGTCGCCAAAATGAAAATGACGTGTGCGGGAGGTTCTTCGAGCGTTTTTAAGAGGGCATTGAACGCCGAAACGGAAAGCATGTGCACCTCATCGATGATATATACGCGGTATTTCGCCGTAGTCGGCGTGAAGTTGGATTCTTCAATGAGCGCGCGGATGCTGTCTACGCCGTTGTTGCTCGCGGCGTCCAGCTCTACAACGTCCAAAACAGAGCCGTCATCCAGTCCTCTGCACATGTCGCACTTGCCGCACGGATCGCCGTTTTGGGGATCCAAGCAATTGACCGCCTTCGCCAGAATTTTTGCGCAGGTCGTTTTTCCCGTGCCGCGCGAGCCGGTGAACAGATATGCGTGCGAAATGCGCCCGGCCATCAGTTCGTTTTTTAACGTGACCGTCACCTGCGGCTGACCGACGACATCGGAAAACTGCTGCGGACGATATTTTCTGTATAACGCTTTATACAAACGGCGGCGCTCCTTTCTTTGTGGGTGATAAAAGAAAAAGACGATTGGAACGTAGAATATGTGAACGGACAGGCAGCCTGCATCGCACCAGACGATCCGCTTAATGCTGCTCGGTCCCCCGCCTGACATGGTTCACGGTGTCTCGCCGCGCAGACCTGTCCGCTCGCATATTCCACGGTATATTCCAACCGCCTTGGCTTTTTCCGTGCGCGGAACATACTTGACCGCGTACTTTAGTATTATACACGTTTTCCCTTGAAAAGGCAAGCAAAAAATCGTATAATTTTGTATATGTTCATATTTGTAACGCGCACATAGGATTTTTTGCAGATTCTGCGCGGCAAAACAGGAAAGGATGAAAGAAAATGAAGATCAGAAATGCAGAGCTCTGTGACCTGCCTTATCTGCTTGAGATGCTGGAAAACGCGAAAGCTTCGCTGCGGGCGCTCGGCATCGACCAGTGGCAAAACGGCTACCCGAACGAAAACACCCTGCGTGAGGACATTCAAAATAAAATCTGCCGTGTTGTGATAGACGACGAAAACAATATTCTTGCAAGTGCCGCCGTGTATTTGGGCGACGAGCCGACATACCACGAAATTTATAACGGCGCGTGGCAGACAGAAAACAAAATCTACGGCATCGTGCACCGCATTATGGCGGCAAATCATGCGAAGAAGCGCGGCGCGGCATCGTTTTTAATGACCTACTGCGCGAAACTTTCGCTTGAAGCGGGTGTCACCTCCATGCGATGCGATACGCATCCCGGCAACATCATCATGCAGCACACGCTCGAAAAGAACGGTTACATTCGCTGCGGCATCATTCACCTTACGGACGGCGCAGACCGCTTTGCCTACGAAAAAGTTCTGAAATAACGCACAACAGACACAGGCCCCGGCGAGCATGACAAAACGCTCGCCGGGGCCTCGCTCATTTTATTCTGTTATTTCTTTCGTCCGGTAAAATGACACCTTGCGGCATCATCGAAGTGCGCGGCTTTCGTCGCGCCGGTCAAAATGCTTACATAGAGATCAGGCCGAATGCGTTCATGACAGAGCTGATAAGGATGATGGCTGCAAAGACCGGGCAAAGATACTTGATCATCATGACGAAGATCTTCTTTCTGCGGAACATGCCGCCTTCTTGCGTCATTTCTTCTTCAATACGGTCTACACCGATCACGCGGGAAACGAGCAGGCAAGTCGCAATAGCCGCAATCGGCATCATAACGGAGTTCGTTAAGAAATCGAAGAAATCGAGGAACTGCATACCGAGAATCTTTACGGCATCGAGCGGGCCGTAGCCGAGCGAAGACAGCGTGCCGAGCGCGAGCATGATGATGCCGATGACAACGGTCGACTTTTTGCGGTTCCAATGGAGTTCATCTTCAAACGTGGAAACGGCGCTTTCCGTCAGCGCAATAGAGCTTGTGACCGCCGCAAACAGCACGAGCACGAAGAACAGAATGCCAACAACCGTGCCGAGGCCCATGCTGGCGAACACCTTCGGAATCGTGATGAACATCAATGACGGGCCCGCCTGCAAGGTGTTCGGGTCGCCGCCGGAGAACGCAAAGACCGCCGGGATGATCATAAGGCCGGCCATAATGGCGATGGCGGTGTCGAAAACCTCTACATTGCGCGTAGAGTTCTCAATAGACGTTTCTTTCTTCATATAAGAGCCGAACGTAACAAGGATGCCCATGGCGATGGACAGCGAATAGAACATCTGTCCCATGGCGGAAACGACCGTCATCCAGGAGAAATTCTCAAGGTTCGGCACAAGGAAATACTGAATACCCTTCAGTGCGCCGGGACGTGTGACGGAATAGATTGCGATGATGACAGACAACACGACAAGGATCGGCATCATGAATTTCGATACACGCTCAATACCGTTGCGCACGCCGGCAAAAATGATGGTCAACGTGATGAGTGCAAAAATAACAAAGCAAATTTCGGCGGACACGCCATCCGAGATGAACATCGAAAAATATCCGTCCTCCGCAAGCTTTGTTCCGTTGCCGCAAATGTACTCAAAAAGATATTTGATGACCCAGCCGCCGATAACGGAATAATAAGGCACAATCAGGATTGGGATAATGGCGTTAATCCAGCCGCCGGCTTTTAATGTATGCGACTTTGTGAACGATGCAAATGCACCCACAGGGCTTTTGCGTGTCATGCGGCCAAGCGATGTTTCTGCCACGATCATCGTGTAACCGAACGTCAGCGCAAGCAAAATGTAGATCAAAAGGAAAATGCCGCCGCCGTATTTTGCCGCAAGGTACGGAAATCGCCAAATGTTGCCAAGACCGACCGAAGCGCCGGCCGCAGACAGCACGAACCCGAGCTTACCCGAGAACATGCTGCGATTACTGTGATGTTTCTTCATTACTTCTCCACCTATTTTCTGCAAATATTCAAATACAGCCGCCGGTGAAACCGTTTTCCCCCTTCAGTTTCACCGGCGTGCTGCATCAATACGTTTAGCATACCACATGGGCCGCAAAAATGCAATATCTTGCTTTCACAAATTCATTTTGCGTTTTCTGTTTATATTATGCCTTATCATCGGCGCTGCGCTTTTTTCACCCAGTCGAGTGCGACCCAGCCGCCGGCTTTGAGACGTCCCCAGCCTTTTGCAGAACCCACACCTGCGCTCTCCTCTACAACCGTATAGCGCTTCGTGTCTGTGATCTGCCCCTGCACGTCATAATTCGTACCCGGACCCTTGCGGATATTGAGCGCATCTGCAGCGTCCTTGCGCACTGTATACGCTTTGAACGGTTCATACATAATTTTGCCGTTTGAGGCATACACTTTATAACCCACAGGGCATGCGTTTTTCGCGTTTTCCAACATTGCATACGCGCCGATCTGGCTTTTTGCGTCCGACCAGCTTGTCCGCACGCGGTAGAGCTGCTTTGGCACGGGTTTCGCATCGGTCTTTGTCTCCGTCTTTTTGTCGTCCTTCATTTCGCTTTCAATCATTTTTAAAAACCGCGCCCATCCCTTGTCGAGCGTGCGGTGCGGACAATATTTGCCGTCGAAGTCCTGATGCTTCTTCACGTGCGAAATATCCCACTTGCGCTCGGTGAGCAGCTTTGCGATATACTCCGCCGCGTTCTTCTCGGCTTTATCGAAACGCGTGCCGCCCGAAAGCGAATAGCAAATTTCAATGTGGATGCCGTGCGCGTTGCCGTCGCGCTGCCCCGCAGCAAACGCACCTCTGTTCAGCGGGATACCAATGACGATCTCCTTGTCATCGACCGCCGCGTTAAACGACGTAGAGCTGTCGTTGCGAATCATATACGCGACTTCATTTGCGGCGGAAGCATCGTTTGCCGTGTTGTGGACGACAATGTACTTCATGTCCTTAGCGCAGGACTCCACCGGGACTTTCAAATCGTATTTTGCAGAAGATAATAGATTTTCGCGGATCGGTACCATAAGATCACTCCTTCTTCTCATCACTTGCACCCGATTCATCCGCCACGGTACGACGGAGCCGCTTTAAAATGCGCTGCAAACGCGGAAACCCCGGTACGCCGATGGCAGCGAGATTTTCCATGACGGAAATGAGCTCGTTGATCGTAAGCCACACGGTGACGAGCATGCCGAAAAACAGCTTTACATCGAGCGTGATGCCGGCCCCGATGACTGCACCGCGCAAAAGATAATCCACCGCCGCACCGACTGCGACCATGACCATATAGCAAAGCTTTTTGAGTATCCCCTTAATACCGAACTTGGAATTTAACTCGGCGCGGATATACGCTTTGATCATGCCGGTGATATAATCGAGCAACATCACGCCGAGCAGCACGAGCATCGGCACCGCAAGCGTACCGAGGTACGACACGAGTCCCGCGCCGAGCACGGCCACCGTCGTCTTTAAAACCGTCTGTTTCATCAAATCTTTGCCCTCCTTCCCTGCATATTGGGACATGCACAGCGTTTTGTCCCGCGGCATACTATGACAGACGCGCTGCTTTTGTGCGCGGCAATCAGAAAAAGCGGTGAAACACGTTGCGGAATGTCAAAATCTGTGTTATGATTTCGGTGGACAAATATTCAAATATGCAAAGGAGATTTTTTATGGTCTGCAAAAATTGCGGTGCAAATATTCCGAACGGTGAGCTTTTTTGCCCAAACTGCGGCACGTGCACCGAAAACGCGAAATTCTGTAAATACTGCGGCGCGGTCATCGGTGCCGACTGCGTGGTTTGCCCCGCATGCGGCAGGCAGGTAGAGCCATTGCAGTCTGCCCAACAGCCCCAGCCTGTTTATGTAAACAACAATGTCACTTACGGTGGTGTGGCAAAAGCAAATGGGCAGCGTTTTTCCTGTGCCTGTTTTTAGGAGTCATCGGCGCGCATAAATTTTATGAGGGAAAGATTGGCATGGGTGTTTTGTATATCTTCACCGGCGGCCTGTTCGGCATCGGCGCGTTCGTCGATCTCATCGTCATCCTCTGTAAGCCCGGTCCCTATTATTACGTTTAACTTTCTCAGAAAGGCGGCGTACTATGCCAAGCATCCTTGAATATGCAGAAACCGAATTCTCGCTTTTGGCAGAAAAACCGTTTACGGATGTAGACAGCCTGCTTTTATCACAGTTTTCCTACATGAATCTGAGCGCGTTTAAAGACGAGCTTAAATGCGAAAACAAAATAGAAATTCGAGAGCTTTTAAAGGCAGAGCGCTTTGAAAAGTTGATGTTCCACGTACGCGATACCAAAAGCAACATGAGGCTTTTGTACGCTATGGCGTCAAGCCCGCGCTGGCGCAACATAAAAATCGGCAACTTCGTTGAAAAGCTGTGTGACCAGTCAGAGGAGCAGTTTGCGGCCATCACCGTATACCTCGATGACGACCACGCCTGCGCCGTATTCCGCGGCACGGACGCCACGCTTGTCGGCTGGAAAGAGGATTTTAACATGGCGTTTCTGCCCGTCATCCCCTCGCAGGCCGATGCGGCAGACTATGTGACAAAGCTCGGCGAAGGTTTTCCCGGCAAATTGCTTTTGATGGGCCACTCCAAAGGCGGCAACCTTGCAGCCTACGCGGGCATGTTCTGCGACCCGGAAATTCAAAAGCGTATTGAGCGCGTCTACCCGCTCGACAGCCCCGGCTTCATCGGCAACACGCTCGAATCCGAAGAATATGGGCGCATTCAAAGCCGCGTACATAAGGTCATTCCGAAAGGCTCGCTCATCGGCATGCTGCTTGAAAACCACGGTGCATACTCCGTTGTGGAAAGCAACCAAATGGGCATTATGCAGCACGACCCGTTCTCATGGCAGGTGACGGACGGTGCATTCCATACGCTGGAGGAAATTTCCAGCGGCGCAAAATACATGAACCAAACACTCAACAGCTGGATCACCGGCATGAGCATCGACGAGCGCATACGCCTTGTCGATGTACTCTACGGCCTTTTGACCGCCGGCAACATTGAAAACGTATTTGACGCTGGCGACATTCAAAAGAACATCGGCGCTATCTACAACGCCGCCGTGCACCTCGACCCCGAAACGCGGTCGTTCGTTTTGCAGATCATCCGTCAGCTCGCAGGCTTTGCGTTGCACAACATCCCCCACCCGAATGTCCCGGAAAACCTCAATATCCTGCCCGGCAATAAAACGCAGAATTAAATTTTCATAGAGTAAAAGCCACCGTTTGCGGCAAGCCTTGCGCTTCACCGTTTCGGTGGCTTTTGATTTATGTTTACGAATTTACAAATTGGCGGCGATGAGATTCATGATCGGGATGGAATTGAGCTGCATCGTTAGCACATTCATCGTGATCTTGCGGAATTTTTCAGATTCCTCTTCTGCATCATCCGTTCCCCTGTTTTCCGTTCTGCTTTATTTCACGTTTCCGCTGTTGATGCCCGCGCCTGTCCTATTAAGCGGCAGCCAGTCGAGCACCTTTTTGATGTACGTATCCCAGAATACCCAGTCGTGCTTGCCGGGGCCCTCCACATACGTGAGGTCAACACCGTTTTCGTTGAGGAAATCACGGAAATCGCGGTTTGCGGTGACGAGGCCGTCCTCCGTGCCGCAGCACAGGTACATTTTCGGTACGGGTCTGCCCTCCTCCTTCAGCTTCAAAAGCAGCGCCTTCGGGTCTTTGTCGCTGCCCTTCACCTTGTCATACTCACCGAAAACTGCCTCGTAGTAGTTGCGGCGGAATGTGAAAATCGGCGCGGAGTTGTCCGCGTCCTTCCACGTATCGTGCACGAGCGCGGCGGAAAGACCGATGACGCAGCCAAAGTTTTCCGCATACTTCAGGCCGTTGCGGATTGCACCGTAGCCGCCCATGGAAAGACCCGCGATGAACGTATCCTCGCGCTTGTCGGAAAGCGGAAACAGCTTTCTTGTGAACTCTACAAGCTCCTTGCCGATGAACTCGCCGTACAGCTCGCCGCTCTTTTCGTCGTCGAGGTAAAAGCGGTTTTCACCGGAGGGCATAATGACCGCAAGGTCGTTTGCCTCCGCCCACGCCTGAATGCGCGTGCCATTCACCCAGTCCGTATAATTGCCGAAAATGCCGTGCAAAAGGTAAAGCGTCTTCAGTGGCTTCTGCTCTGCATTTTCCGCCTGCGGGCCGAACTTATCCACCGGGATAATCGCATTGAACGTCACCACGCGCATGAGGCATTTCGAGATAAAATTCACTTCAATAATAGCCATATCAACAACTCCGTTTCGATTTTAGTTTCGTTATATTTCATTATAATCAATAAAAACCCTTTTGTAAAGACTACTTTTATGCTATACTGTACAAAACGGTTTGAAAGCAAAGGAAGTTGAATACTATGAACGATTTTTCCGAGCGCGTGTTTCAGGTGGTGCGCGAGATTCCGCGCGGCAAAGTGACAAATTACGGCTTCGTGGCATTTGCGGCGGGCAAACCGCGTGCCTCGCGCGGTGTGGGCTTTGTGCTGCACCGCAACATGGACCCCGCAAATACGCCATGCCACCGCGTAGTGTTCAAAGACGGCTCTCTGTGCAAGGGCTACGTTTTCGGCGGCCCCGATGTACAGCGCGAAAAGCTCAAAGCCGAGGGCGTGCAGTTCCTGCCCGACGGCCGCGTAGACATGAAAGCCTGCGGCTGGTTCGGCGAAAACGAAGAATAACAAAAAGGTGCCTGACCAAAATGATCAAGCACCTTTCGTTTTTACTTTAAAGATCAGCTTTACTTTAAAGATCAGCCGTAGTTCTTAAAGCTGACGTTAATATCGACTGCCGCGTCGATGCCCTGCACCTGCGCGTTGTCGGAATACTGCCACAGGCCGAAGTTATAGTAGAATGCCGGCACGCTGCGGTATTCCGCAAGCCAGAACTCAAAGTCCTTGAGCTGCTCTAAGTCATAATAGTTATAGCCAAGGCTGCGGTTGAAGTACACGCCTGCGGTGTAGCCCGCTTTCGCGATTTTTTTGCAGAACGCCGAAGCATAACTCGTAATCTGCTCGCCTGTGGCATCTGCCGTGCGAGAGCCGTCTACGCTCGTCTGCTCCCAGTCAAAGACGACGGGGTAATCGACGGACTTATTCTGCAAAAGCTGGAGCACATAGCCCGCTTCCTCCTCCGCTTCGGTAACAGAAGTTGCCTGCGAGAAGAAGTAGATGCCCACCTTTACGCCTGCGTCCTTCGCACCAGTGTAATTATCGGCAAACTTGCTGTCTTCGTTCAGCTTGCCGCGCGTTGCACCGCGGTAGCCTGCGCGAATCATCGCGAAATCGATGCCGCTCGCTTTGACGGCTGCCCAGTCGATGTCGCCCTGATAGTCGGAAACATCGATGCCGAGGCTCGCGTTCGCGTCGTCATACGTCACAAGGCCGTTGTCATTTTTAAACTTCGACTGGTCGTATGTATTGAGCGGCACATTAAACTTCGGAATGGTGATCTCACCCTCGTAAAGATCCTGAATGACGAGCTTGCCGTCCTCTGTCACTGCGGAAGACGTGCCGTTGCCGGTACTCTGACCGTCGGATTTCCCGCCGAATGCAGATAGGAGCGATAAAATGACCACGACCAGAATGAGCACGCCGGCCGCGCCAAGGAAAATCAAACGGCGCATTTCAAAAGAACGCGCGTCGCTGTGTTTATTTGGAGCTTTATTATTCATAGTAAAATTACCTTTCATAAACGAAATCACAGCGTAAACTGCACACCGTGTTCGGATTTATTCTATTATACGCATTTTCTGTCCTTTTTGCAAGCCATTCGGCGAATAAAGTCTGCCTTGCCAAGTATTTCCCACTGCCATCTCGCGGTCTATCGTGCCGAGTACGCGGATTTTATCGCGGCTCCACAGGGGCGCAAGCAGCTTTGTTTTGTCACCGTCGCCCGTAATGCGCTCGATGACCGTTTCGGGCGGCAGCACCTCCAGTTGACGGATTACGACGCGCACATAGTCCTCAAACGTCATCGGCGTGTATGCGCCGCTTTCGTATAAGCCCGCAAGCTGCGTGCCGCGAATAACGTGCAAAAGATGAATTTTCACACCGTCCGGGCGCAGCTGTGCAAGGTCTTCGGCGGTCTTTATCATCTCCGCCTCCGTCTCGCCCGGTAAGCCGTCTATGATATGCACGCAAACGCGAATATTGTTTTCGCGCAGGCGCAGAAATATCTCTCTAAATACCTCGTATTTATATCCCCTGTGAATACGCGCAGCCGTCTCATCATTACTGCTTTGCAGGCCCAGTTCCACAGTGAGGTGCGTTTTGCCGTTCAATTCTTTTAAAAGCGACAAAACTTCCTCCCCGATACAGTCCGGGCGCGTGGCAATCGATACGCCGTAAACGCCGAATGCAAGCGCTTCTTCGTATAATGTCCTGAGCTTTTCAACCGGCGCGTAGGTGTTTGTGTGCGTCTGAAAATACGCGATGATTTTACTTTCCGGCGACTTTTTATGAATACGCACTTTTTCCGCTTGCAGCTGCTCCGTGACGGAAAGTGCCTTATCCTGCGTAAAATAGCCGCTGCCGCCGTCGCAGAAGATGCACCCGCCCACGCCGCACGTGCCGTCTATGTTCGGGCAGCTCAGCCCGGCATCGATCACGGCCTTTTGGGTCTTGCAATTCTGCACCCGGTTGTGATAAGCTAATGTATGATACCGTTTGTTATCAAACGTATACGGAAATGGATTCAAAGTAAAGCTCCTTTGCTTGGTCCAAAATAATAATAGGAGTTGAGTATTTGTTACACATTAAAAAGCTGAATTTAGACGAAATTCGCGAAATTTACAACGCATATATGCACGAGGCATTCCCGCCGAGCGAGCTGCGCCCCTTTGCAAGCATGGAAATGCTCTACAATAAAAACTGCTACCCGTGCTACGGCTTTTACGACGAAACCGATTCACTCTGCGCCTACGCCTATTTTTCGTGCACGGAAAACGGCAAATACGCCCTGCTCGATTACTTTGCTGTCAGAAAAGACCTGCGCGGCATGGGCATCGGCAGCAAGACTTTTCCCCTGCTGCGCACAGAAATGAAAGACCGTGACGGTCTTTTGCTCGAAGTGGAAAGCGTTGAGAGCGCCGAAGCCGAAGAAGAAGTCAACATCCGTCGCCGCCGCATCGCGTTTTATGAGCGCTGCGGGTGCGAAATGACAAAAGCAAAAAGCCTTTTGTACGGCGTGGATTTCAACATACTCGTGCTGCCCATCGCGCAGCCTGTGCCGGAAGCGAAAGTCGTGCTGCATGAGCTCGAAAACATTTATCACGTTATGTTCGACGACGAACTGTATAAGCGCGTCTGTCACCCGTTTATCGCGGAATAAGCGGATTTTTGAATTGACTTTTTCGCACAAAAGCCATATAATAAAGCCATAAACCATACGGAGGTGCAAGCATGCCGGAAGAACAGAAAACAGCAGAAACCGAACAGGAGCGCCTTGCGGATTTTCCGCGTGATCTAAGCCGCAGCTTCACCTATCTGCACCGCCAGCGTAAAAAATATATGGATGACCGTCTGCGCGGCTACGGCTTTGTAGGTGGCATGCCGATGATCCTGCTTTACATCAACCGCCACCCCGGCACCACGCAGGACGCCATCGTTTCGCACATGTATATCGACAAATGCACCGTAGCACGCCGCACAAAACGCCTTGAAGAGCTCGGCTACATTTCGCGCGAAACCGGCAAGGAAGATCGCCGCGAAAACAACCTCTACGTCACAGAAAGCGGTGAAAAGCTCGTGCCCGTCATCCGCGAGATTTTGCGGGATTGGGCCAAAAGCGTCACGCGCGACCTTTCCGATGAAGAGCGCATTTTACTCATCACACTGTTAGACCGCCTCATCCATACGGACGTGGAGTAAAATTTCACTTGATATGGACTACCCCGCAGTTTTAAAGCTGCGGGGTGTTTTTCATTGAAAAAGCTCCGGGAAGCACGCCTTTTGTTCCGCCGAAAAATCCGTCTCGACCGTTTTATCGATGTCGAGCGCCGGACATAAAAGATGCACTGCACGGCAGCAGAGCATCTGGTGCTCCGTTCTGTCCAAATGCCCGCCGTAAAGGTCGTCCCCCGCCACGGGATGCCCAAGGTGCGCCATGTGCACGCGAATCTGGTGCGTGCGTCCGGTTTTCAAATGGAAGTCAACGAGGCTGTACCCGCCGCTCGTTTTCACCGTTTGAAATTCCGTCACGGCTTCGTCTCCGATGCCCGCGCAGCGTTCCACTTTATGCCCTGGCTTTAACCCGATGGGCACGTTCACACACCCGCTTTCGAGCGTTTCGCCCTCGCACACGGCGCGGTACGTTTTCGTCAGCTTTGCGTTTGCGGCAAATTTGTTTTTCGCCAGCACCAGCGCACCGGTCGTATCCCGGTCTAAGCGGTACAGCGGCCGAAACACAAAGTCCGGCGTATTTTGAAAATACCACGCCGCCGCATTTAAAACGCTGTCGCGGTCGTGCCCCGGCGAGGGGTGCACGGGCATATTGTACGGCTTATCGAGCACTAAAAAATCCTCGTCCTCATATAAAACCGCAAACGGCAGGTCGGCTTTTTCATACGCTTCGCCCGTTTCAAGCAGCGTCAAAGTCAGCGTATCGCCGGTTTTCAAAACGGCATTGCTGTGCACGGGTTCGCCGTTTTTAAGCATCTCTCCCTCATATTTCAGCGCCGTTAAAATGCGTGCGGAAAACCCTAAGTACCGCCGCACGAACGTGCGCACGTCCATGTTTTCCTGTCCGCAGTCGATGACGAACTCCAGTGTGCGTTTCATTACTTGCTGCGCGTCGCGAGCTTTTCCGCAAACTCGTGCAGGAACGTGCTGTCCGCGTCAAACGCGTCAAGCGCATGAAGCGCCTTTTCGGTATGCTCATCGACGAGCGCCTGCGCTTTTTCCACGCCCAAAATGGAAACATACGTGCAGCGCGCGTTTTGTGCATCCACGCCGATGTTCTTGCCAAGCTCCTTGGCGTCACCGGTCACGTCCAAAATATCGTCGCGGATCTGGAACGCCAAACCGATGTGCAGCGCGTATTCCTTTGCTGCATTGATCTGCGTTTCGTTCGCACCCGCCGCAATGCAACCCATCATGCATGCCGCCATGATGAGGTTCGCGGTCTTGCCGGTGTCTTTTTCGCACAGCTCATCGAGCGAAACGGTGCGGTTTTCGGTTGCAAGGTCAATGCACTGGCCGCCCACCATACCGTGCTCGCCCGCGCAGCGCGCAAGCACCGCCGCCGCATACGCAGCGCGTTCCATGCCGACATTTCGGAATGCTTCACTGCTCAGCGCCGTTTCAAATGCTTTTGTCAAAAGGCCGTCGCCCGCAAGCAATGCGTAATTTTCACCGTAGACCTTGTGGTTAGAGGGCTTACCGCGGCGCATATCGTCGTTATCCATGCACGGCAGGTCATCGTGGATGAGCGAATACGCATGTACCATCTCCACGGCACACGCAAACGGCATCGCCATGTCTTCATCGCCGCCGCACAGCTCGCAGAACGCAAGCGTTAAAACGGCGCGCACACGCTTGCCGCCGTTTAAAAGCGAATAGCGCATGGCGTCGGTCACGGTCTCGGAAAGCGAGCCCTTGCGCTCCGGCAAAAAATGATCTAAGGCTTTTTCAATGCGTTTTACCCTGTCTTCCATTTTTATTCCTCCGTTTTCGCAGCACTCAGCTCCGTAATTTTCTGTTCGGCAGTGTTTAATTTCTCATAGCAAAAGCGGGAAAGCTCCGCACCCTCGCTAAAAAGCTTTACAGATTCCTCCAGTGTCACATCTCCCTTTTCGAGCGTCTCGGTCACCTCGCGAAGGCGCAGCATCGCGTCTTCAAAGGTCATGGTTTTTTTAGGCATCGGTCATTTCCCTCTTTTCTGTTTTCTGCACCTGCACGGTGATCGCGCCGTCCTCTACACGCGCTGTCAAAACGTCGCCCGGCTTTGCGTCTTCCGTGCGCTTTATCACTTTCCCGTTTTCGTCGGACACGATCGCGTATCCGCGTGAAAGCACCTTCAGCGGGCTCATTGCGTCTAACCGTGCGGAAAGCGCAGCAAGCTCGTTTTTCTCATTCAAAATTCTTCGCTCGGCGCTGTGCGTCAGGCTCTGCACCGTGTTTCGGAGCGCCTGCCTACGCGGTGAAAGCCACGCGGACGGGTTTTGCAGCACGTTTGCGCTTGCAAGCGCATCGAGCATCTGCCGCCGATCGTCAAGCCCCGCCTGCACGCTGCCGCACAAACGGCGCGTCAGCTGCGCAAGTGCCGCACGCATTTCTTCCCTGTCCGGCACGGCAAGCTCTGCCGCCGCGCTCGGCGTTGGCGCTCTCAAGTCCGCGACAAAATCGCAAATCGTAAAATCCGTCTCGTGCCCCACAGCGGAGATGACGGGTATCTTCGACGCGAACACTGCCCTTGCGAGCGTCTCGTCGTTGAATGCGGCCAAATCCTCTGCGGAGCCACCGCCGCGCCCGATGATGATGACATCCGCCGCCTTTTGGGCGTTCATCAATTTCACCGCCGCCGTAAGCTGCGCCGCTGCGTCCTCGCCCTGCACAAGCACCGGGCAAAACACAATCTCCGCCGCAGGCCAGCGCCGCGAGAGTATGTTGCGAATATCCTGCACCGCCGCGCCCGTCGGCGATGTAATAACGCCGATGCGCGCCGGAAACGGCGGGATCGGCCGTTTGTGTTCTTCCGCGAACAGTCCCTCGGCAGCAAGCTTTTCTTTCAGCTGCTCAAACGCTAAGCTCAGCGCGCCCACGCCGTCCGGCTGCATTTCCTCCACATAGAATTGGTACTGCCCGCCGGGCTCATACACGGCCACACGCCCGCGCACGATAACGCGCATGCCCTCTTTCGGGCAAAAACGCAGCCGCCGCGCGGCAGACGAAAACATAACTGCCTTCAAAACGGACTTTTCGTCTTTCAGCGAAAAATACAGGTGTCCGGAGCGGTAGTGATCGGTAAAATTGGAAATTTCACCGCGCGCGTAAATGTCGCGCATGCGGCCGTCACCCTCAATAAGCGACTTTATAAAAAAGTTGATCTGCGAAACCGATAAAACGCGCATATCAGGCCTCCTGCGAAAGTGACGCCAAAACGGCGATGCCGGCAGCGTTATCCGCCGAAAAGCGCGGCTCTGCAAACAGTGCGCCGTACTTTTCGCTCATGTGCGCACGCAGCATGGAGTTTGAAGACACGCCGCCCGAAAACACCACGGGCAAATCGCCGAATGTCTCGATAAGCGCCTTACACATCGCGTCCGATGCCGCAATGACGTACGCCATGCACGTCGCGGCGATTTCCTCCTTCGGCGCGCCCTTTTTCATCAGCTCGCGGCATTTATTTTCCACACCGGAAAGCGAGCAGTTCGCGCCTTTCATCGAAGCGCGCACGCGCAGTCTTTCCGTATAATTGCACGCAATGGGGTCTAAATGCTTGCCGGCCGGAAACGGCAGACCGAGCATCACGCCGATGCGGTCAATGACCTGCCCGGCCTTTAAATCGAGTGAAGACGCAACAAGGCGCGTGCGAAACATTTTGTCACCCTCCACAGGTTCTACCAAAACCGCTTCCGTTGTGCCGCCGGACATGTGGAACGCCAAAAAGCGCTCGTGCAGCAAGTCCAGTCGTTGGGCAGAGTAAAGCGCCGCCGCAATGTGCCCCTGCTGGTGCGAAAAGCACCGCAGCGGCACCCCTAACGCCTGCGCAAGCATCTGCGCCGCGCCGATGCCGACCAAGAAGCACGGCATATAGGAGTCCTTCGCATCACGCGGGCGCTCCGAAACGCCAATGACCTTCGCCTCGCTAATCTTATCACCGAGCATGGACAGCACCTCCGGCAGCTGGCGCGTGTGGTGGAACACCGCGTCGCTCTGGCGCAGTCCGATCTCGCCCTCTTTCACAGGCAAAATCATGCCGCGGCTGTCCATTTCGCCGTCACAAAAAAACGCGGCGCTCGTTGTGTAGTTGCTGGTGTCTAAACCGAGCGCGCTGATGTTAGGCATTTTCGCTCTCCGTCTCGTTCTTCGCTCCCTCAAGCTTCTTTGCAATTGTAGAAAGCACGCCGTTTACGTAAGAAGCGTCCTTTTCGTTGCCGTAAATTTTTGCAAGCTCCACCGCCTCGTTGATGGAAACGCTCACCGGGACATCGTCGGCCTGCATAAACTGCATCTCGCACACGGCAACGCGCAAAATCGTCAGCGTCATTTTAGAAAGACGGCGCAAACTCCAACCGCGCAGGTTTTCTTCAATCGTGTGGTCAATCTCGTCTAAATACAGCTCCGTCAAAGCGGTCAGCTTTTCGCAGTACGGATCGATGACGACGTCGCGCGCTTCCTCCGCCATTTCAATGATGTCTTCCATACTGTCGCCCGTCACGGTCTTTTCAAAAAGCAGCGTAAAAGCCTGTTCTCTCGATTCTCTTCTTTTCGTCATACTCGGTTCCTTTCCCTTATCTCAATAAAATTCATTGCGTGATTCATGGCGGATATAAACAAAAAAGCCCGCCGAAGGATCGGCAGGCAATTTGAGCAGAAATCAGGCACTTTCGGTTTTCACCGGTGCCGTTTGATGTGCAGTTTTCAAGCTCCAGACATACACGCCGATATGTTCTGGAATAGTATACCACGATAAACGGTAAAATGCAAGAAATCATCTTTTATTTCGCCGCAGAAATGATCTTCACGTTTTCCGCGCTGACGCCGCTTTCGGAAACTGCAATGTCCCGCACGATGAGCGCGTTCTGTTCGTCCTCCATGTCGCCGTTTACAACCACCGTGCAGCTCTCGCCGTTGATGTACGCCACGCACTCCGTAAAGCCCTTCGCTTCTATGAGGGACTCAATATTTGTCTCTTTCAAAATGTTCTGCGCGATAACCGCGGCTTCGTCCACGGCGGCCTGCTTTACGGCGACCTCGGCGCTGTCGTCTTTCAAAATGTCCTCCAGCAGCTCCACGGCCTCATCCCGTGCGGTCTGGCGCGTCAAGCGGGCGTCCGAAAGCTTTGCGGAAGCCGATACCGCAGCCGTTGTTTCTTCTGCCGCGCTGCTTTCCGCCGCACCGTCTGCGGGCTCCGTTTCCGGCAGAACGCCGTCCTCGTTCATAAGCGTGTCGGAGACTGTCTCCACATAGGCGTTGTTCACAAGCTGCGCCGCACCGAGAGCGGAAGACGCACTTTCCTCGTCGACATCGCCCGCGCTCTGCACCTTTGTGCCCGCAAACTGCCAGTTTAAGTACACCGCCGCACCAAGGGCCAGCACAAGCGATGCCAAGATCAGCTGTCTTTTACCGTATTTCATTCCGTGTTCCTCCGATCTTCACTGAATGGTTTCATTCGTTGCCATATGTATATTCGCTGTACCCCACCACGCATACCTGCGTAGAGGATAAATCGAGCGCAGTCTTCACGGCCTCCACAATCTTCTCCCGCATTTTCGGGTCGCCTCCGCCGCGACTCACGACTACCACGCCGCGGATCTCCGGCTCCGTTTTCGTCACGATGAGCGGCTTCTGCGAGCCGTCCGCCGCCTTCACCAGGATATACGTCTTCTGCGTGTCGCCGTCCGTCTGCGTGCGGTTGAGGCTTTCGCCGCTGTACTCCTCGGCGCTTTTTTCGCTCTGCTTATCTTCGGTCGCATACACCGTTTCGCCCATTGTACGCAGCGTCACCGTCACCTGCGGCTCGCTTTCCCCCGTGATAGCCGAGACCATCTGCGCAATCTGCGCGGAAAGCGCTCTGGTGTAGTCTCCCGCCGTCAGTTCCACCGTCTCCGGCGCTTCATTTTCCGTGTTCTTTGTGTCCATAGGCCAAAGGAGCATCAATAAAACGAGCGCCGCGCAGGCTGCAATGAGCATATACGTCAGCTTACCGTTTTTCAAAAGGCTTTTCAGTTTATCCGTCTCGCCTCACCTCCTACACGTACACATCCACCGGGATGGCCTCGGTCAGCACGCTGCGCAAAAGCGCGTCCGCGCGGTCGATGTCTGTCGCAAACCGCACCCGTACCCGCACACGTTCCACCGTCACCGCGCCGTCATCGTCCTGTGTGTACCAAATGTCGATATTCGCTGCCGGCACGTCCATCCCCGCACTTTTCAAAAGCGCCGAGAGCCGCTCTTTCAAAATCGCCGTGCCCTTTTCCGCGTAGCTTTGCGTTATCGTCGATTCGGCTTCGCCCGTTTCGGTCAAGTCAAAATCGAGCGAGGCTCCGCTTTGCAGCTTTAAAATTCCGTTTACAAGCACCACAAGCAGCATCAGCGCTGCAAGCGCGTGGATAAGTGACCCGCTTTTTTCCGGGAACAGCCGCACGATCATCTCCGTTCCGATGAGCACCACGCACACCGAAAACACCAGCGCATACAATTCACGCATAAGCACCTCGCACACAAAGCACCACAGCCGCCGAGACCACCGCCACCGCACCCACACTACATACCGCCGCAATGAGCAGCCGCAGCGCCGCAGCACAGCCGTTTAAAAACGACGCAAGCGGCTTTAGACCCAACACCTCTGCCGTAAGCCCCGCGCAAAAGCAAATCAAAAGCCACGCGGCAGCCTTTATGCACAGCGGCAGAAAAATCGCGAGCGATGCAAGCAATCCAAATGCACCCACGCCGTTTTTTACAAGCGCCGCGCCGGAAACGATGACCGAAAACGCATCGGAAAACGCGCTGCCCACAATGGGGATCGCGCCGGAGACAAGCATTTTCGTCGCCTTGCCGCCCGCCATCTCCGCGCTGTTCGCAACCATTGTCTGTACGGACAAAACGCCCGTATATACCGTGACGGCGAGCACCAAAGCCCACTTGATAACTTTATACAGCGCGTCCGTCAGCCGCTTTAAATCAAACGATGTCACGGCAGAAGCCACGGAAAACGCCAAAAACACACGCAAAACCGGGATGAGCACCGCGCTGCTCAAAACCGAGACGGCATTTGCCGCTGCAAGCGACAGCGCGCCGTAGGTCGGTGCTGTCACGGTGTTCCCCGCCGTGAAAAGCAGCCCCGCATACACGGGCACCGCGGCAAGCAGAAAAACGGCAGCAGCATCCGTCACGCGCGCGGCCTGCTCCAAAAGCGAAGCCATCGGCGAAAGCAGCGTCACGGCGGCGCACAGCGCCCCGCATACGGAAACGGCGTAGGAAAGCTCCTTTGCGGCGAATTCCTGCACAAGTCTGCACAGCACGCATGATGCAAGCAGCGTAAGGAGTGCCCGCGCCGGTGCTGTCCACTCCGCACGAAAGCCCTCGGAAAGCGCCGAAAACAGCTTTGTCGCCGCGTCGGGCGCAGGTGTTTCCATCGGGTCGGCCCCGACGTTCTGCAAAAGCGACTGTGCTTCTTCCGGCAGCGCCTCCATAAGTGTATCCGCCCCGCTGTTTTGGTAGAGTTCCGCTTCGTCCGCGCGCACGGGCAGCGAAAGTAGCAGGATAAACACCGTCAAAGCCAAAAAAACGCGCAAAATCCGTTTTTTCATAACAACAGCACTTCCTGCAAAAGCGAGAGAAGTCGATTCAGCAACGGCAGCGCCGTCAGCAACACCGCTGTTTTTACGGCAAGCTCCACACCGCTTGCTATTGCCGATTCCCCCGCGTCCTTACAAAGATCCGCCGTTATGCGCCCGATGAGCACGATGCCAAGCGCTTTTAACAGCGCTCCGAACACCTCCGGCATGCCGGAAAGCTCCGCCCATTCGCGGAATGTCGAAGTCAGCGTTTCGATCTGCGGCAAAATACACAGAAAAACGAGTACCGCTGCCGCAAGCGAAAACAGCAGAGCTATTTCCTTTTGCCCGCGTTTTAAAAGCGCGCCGCACACCGCTGCAAACACCGCCGCTGCCGATACCATAAGCACCGTGCTCATAGCCCAAACACCGATTTAATCGTATCGAACAGCGTGCTGATCTGCGTGATGAGCATCGTCAGCACCACAATGAGCCCCGCAAGCGTCGTCATCATAGCCTGCTCCTCCCGCCCGGAGCGAATGAGCAGCTGGTTCAAAACGGCCACAAGTATGCCGATGGCGGCGATCTTGAAGATCAGATCTACATCCATAGCTTTGCTTTCCTTTCCGGCTGTTACAGCAAAATGAGGGCGGCGGAAACGCCGACAAACAGTCCCAGCGCCACGCACAATCTGCCTTTCTGGGCAAGGCTTTGCTCGGCGGCTAAAAGTGCGCTGCGCACGCGGCCTTCATGCAGCGCAAAGTACGCCATTTGCCCATCGAGGTCGGTCTTGCCGAATCCGTCGATAAACGCGGCGCACAGCGCTTCATCCCCGCGGTATGTAAAAAATGCATGCGCCGCCGCTTTAAACGCCGCTGTGCAATCCATGTTTTCGGAAAGCACCCACACGCGCCCCAAAAAAGCGTTTTCGCGGCACAGAGAGAGCAGCGCGTACAGGTCGCCCGCCGTATAGGCCGCAGCGTTTTTCAAAGCGAAAAGCGCTTCCAAGAAGATGCTCAGTTCTTTTTCACGCATTTTTAGCCGCGCAGATACCGATGACCCGGCGGTCGCCGCGCACAGAACAATCAGGATCGCCGCCGTTGTTTTCAAGAAGATCACCTGCCAAAAACAGCTTTTCCACTTTCGTTGGCGCACTTCGTCCGTGCAGCAGCGCCACCATTTCAAACGCGCCGAGCGACAGAATCCCGCGGCACAGCGGTCTGCAACACAGCTCGTGTACACTGCCCGCGTGGATGCTCGCAATCAGCGCCACCCCTGAAAACGATGCCGCACGTATCGCCGAAAAATCGTTTTCGCCGAGCTCATCGCAGACGATGTACTCCGGTGAAAGACACCGCACCGCATGCGAAAGACCCTCCTGCTTCGGGTAGCCCTGCAAAATATCCGTGCACGCACCGAGATCAAACCCGTCCGCACTCAGCTCAAACCGCTCGTCAAGCACCACCACACGGTGTCCCGCCGTACCGATATATCGTGCAATGTCCCGCAGCAGCGTCGTTTTGCCCGAGGACGGCGCGCCAGCAAGCAGCAGACCGCGGCTGAGATCTACGCCGTAGCGCAGCACCTCCTCTGCACAGCCGCGCTTCTCCCGCGGGATACGCACAGAAAGACTCGTCACGTCGCGCACCGTTTTGATGCCGCCCTTTTCGATCACTGCCGTACCGCCGATGCCCACCCGCAACGCGCGGTCTGCGGAGACGAATCCGCCGCGAATCTCCTCCATGTGACTGTAAACGGAATACCCGCACAGCCGCAAAAAAATCTCCTCCACGTCCTCGCGTGTCGCTGTCACATTGTTTTGCGAAAAATACTGCGCCGTGTCGCCGTCTTCCCGCAAAAACAAAATGTGGTCGCCGCAGCACAGCAGCACAGGCTTATCCACACTGATACGAATGTCAAACACCGCGTCGCGCACCGCCTGCGGCACCTTTTCAAGCATCGGTGTAAAGCGCCCGAGCGGGCGGATCGCCTTTTCAAAATCCATCGCACACACCTTTCTTTCCGCTCCGTATGCCCAATTCTATGGACGTGCCGCCGGGTTTAGAACCGCTGCAAAATAAAAAAAGCTCTTGACAAATACATCGATCCTCGATATGCTGTATACAGAACCTCGATATATCGAGAGCAGATAGTGAGGGATACGATGGACGACAAATTAAAACGCATTTATGTTCCCATGACGGAAAGCGGCTTTTACATTTTATTCTGCCTGCGTCAGCCTCAGCACGGTTACGGCATCAGCCAAAAAGTGCGCGAAATGACCGGAGGCGCGCTCGTCATCAGCGCCGGCACCATGTACGGCACGCTCTCCAAAATGGAAAAGGACGGCCTTATCGCTTTTTACAAAGAAGAAGAAAAACGGAAGCTCTACCGCATCACCGCGCTCGGCGAAGAAATCTTGCAGCTCGAGCTCAAGCGCATCGAGCGCCTGTACAAAAACAGCAAAGGAGAAATGATCCATGCCTGAAACCAAAACCATGATTCGTTTTTTCACCATCGCAGATTATGAAGAGGAAGAAATCTGGCTGCACGAGCAGCATAAAAACGGCTGGAAGCTGCACAAAATGATCCCACCGTGCCTTTATATTTTTGAAAAGTGTACACCCGAAGACGTCATTTATCGTCTCGATTACAAAAACGGCGCGGAAAACGCCAACTATTTCCAACTGTTCACGGATTACGGCTGGGAGTACATCGGCCGCTGCGTCGGATGGCTGTATTTCCGCAAGCCCGCATCCGTTCAAAACACAGAGCAGGACGGCGAGCTGTTTTCCGATAACGAATCGAAAATTGACCTCATTCGCCACATCATGAAAACACGTATGCTGCCGCTTTTAGTCATTTTCATCTGCTGTGTGTCTCCGAATTTCATGCGCAGCATAGAAACCGGCAGCCGCTCTTCCATCGCATTCACCGTGCTCTTCACCGCCATGATGCTTCTGTACGTTTCCTTGCTCACCTACTGCGGTTTAAAGCTGCGAAAGCTCATGAAAAAATATAAAAACAACTGACATGCCTGCTCCATAAACAAATCCGCCGCAATTTTTCAAACATGAAAAGCACCCTGCAAGGCCAAAAGCTTTACAAGGTGCTTTCTCTATGGAGCAAGCTATTTACTTTGGAAGTCCGCTTTGATACAAGCTGTAAAAGTGGTTCGTCGGCCCAGCGCCGTGCCCGAGCTCGAGCGCGTGCTCGATGGCGCACGTCATATAGTCTTTCGCACGCTTCACCGCTTCAGCGGGTGCATATCCAAGCGCCAAATTCGAGGCAATAGCGGAAGACAGCGTGCACCCTGTGCCGTGTGTATTCTTCGTTTGAATGCGTCTTGATGTAAAGCTTATATGCTGTTCACCATCGAACAGAATATCGATCGGATCGCCTACAAAGTGTCCTCCTTTTACAAGCACAGCTTTACAGCCCATTGTGTAAATCAACTTTGCTGCAGCACACATATCGTCTTCTGTCTCAATGTGCATTCCGGTGATTTCCTCCGCCTCGGGAATATTCGGTGTCAGCACGTCGGCGAGCGGCAAAATTTCCGCTTTGAATGTCTCAATCGACCGCGGAGCCATCAATGCCGTTCCGTCTTTCGCATACATCACAGGGTCAACGACGACGTTCTTCGGACAGTATTTGCGCAGCTTTTCCGCCACAGTAGACATCACCTCCGGCGTCGGCAGCATGCCAATCTTCACGGCGTCCGTACCGATATCTTCATAGATTGCGTCCACCTGCGCGCGGACAATCTCCGGCGCAATATCCTGCTTTTGCAGCACATGCACGGTGTTTTCCGCCACGACGGATACAATCACGCTCATCGCGTACACGCCGTGTGCGGATATTGTCTTGATATCCGCCTGAATACCCGCGCCGCCGGAGCAATCCGACCCGGCGATGGTCAGTACGCGCTTCATTGCATTCATCACAGCGAAAGCTCGGAAACTGTGAGGTTCTGCACCTCAACGGGATCCTCGGCGTGGATCGTGAACGTCGGCTTCGTCTCATCCAGCACATGCGCGATGACCGTGTTTGCAACGCCGTTCAAATAAATCTCTACGCTGTTTGTATCGGTAATAATGTCCACCTTCATCGGCTCGTTTTTCAGGCGCGGCAATATGGATTCTCCGCAGGTCAGACCGTTTTTGTCGAGCTTCATCTCAAGGCCGTACAAGTTGCATGTAAGGTCGCCTTCCTTTACAGTAAAGGAGATGCGGCAGGTCTTGCTGCCGAGCTCGTGTGTGCAGTGTGTCAATGTAAAGTCGTCAAGCTTGTCAGATTTTACAACCAGATTTTCTGTGCTCTTGATCGGCAGCGCAGAGAGATAGTAGCGGTCGCCGTGCTTTTTCAGCGTCATTTCGGTCGGCGTACACATGGAGCCGTTGAACGGTGCGCCGGGAATATCGCTGCGGTTCCACGCAAAGCGGATGACCGGCTTGCCCGGCTCATAGTAATACGTCTGCGCCGCATACGACTGCGAGTTATACGAAAGCTGCCCGACCGACTGAATCGGCTGGTAAAGGCCGTTTTCATCAAAATCACCGACAAAATACATGTCGTGCGCACCGGAATAGACCCACAGCGTTCTGCCGTCATCTGCTGTAAGCGGATAGAGATCCGGGCACTCGTCATCACCGGGCAGGTCAAATTTCTGCAGAAGATCCCAGTGCAGTAAGTCCTGCGACGTGAAGATTGCGTAGGTGCGCTCCACAAAATACAGTGCCATCAGCCAGCGCGCGCGCTTTGCGTCGTAAATAACCTTCGGGTCGCGGTTGCCGGGTGCAATCTCGTCGATCAGCGGATTTTTGTCATACTTTTTCAGCGTTTTACCGCCGTCTGTGCTGTACGCAAGGCACTGTGTGCTCTTTTTTTCGCCCGCGCAGGTGTAAAAGAACAAGATTGGCGTTTCATCGCCTTCCTTGAGGCCGGAAACATTGTTGTGATCGACTACCGCACAGCCGGAAAACATTGCGCCGTCCATGTCAAGGAACATCGCTTCTTCCTTATATTCCCAGTGGAAAAGATCCGGGCTCACGGCGTGACCCCAATGCATGTTGCCCCACAGTCTGCCGTAGGGATTGTGCTGGTAGAATAGGTGATACTGTCCGCCGTAAAAGCACAGACCGTTCGGATCGTTAATCCAGCCGCGCTCCGCTGTAAAGTGCAGCTGCGGGCGCAAAACGGTCTCTTCCGCCGTAAGCGGCGTCATGGCATCCTCAAACACCGGCGTAAATGCGCACTCCGGCTCTACCGTGACAGTCATCGTCTTACCAAGGTAATCGCGCAGGTCGGCATAATAAACCGCATCTGCGTTTTCTTCCGTATAAACGGCATCGAACTTATAAACCGGTGTGCCGTTTTCAGAAAAAGTAAATTTGTGCGAAGTGCCGTCAAATTTCACCGGCACGCGTAGAAAACGTTTGCTGACTGTAATTTCCATAAACTCAAGCTCCTTTAGCCGTTATCGGTGCATTAAAATGTATGCACCACATTTATTCGAGGATATTGTAGCACACCGCGCGAAAAATGTCATGCATATTTTGCTTAAATTTGCGAATTTTTCCGCCGCGCAAAGCCAAACTATGTGCGCTGCAGATCTGTAAAAGAAAGGCGGTGCAAAGGTGGCAAAACACATTTGGAAATTTGTAAAAAGTAAAAAGATGTTTATCGTATTACTAATACTGTATACGGTTGTCTTTATTTTGGCGGTTCGATTTATTTTTCATATTCTCCCAATTTTGCTTGGCGGGTTGCTTGGGTGGATCACAGCACCGCTATGCCGCCTGCTGGAAAAACGGCTGCATCTCTCCCATAAGCGCGCCGCACTTTGCACTGCTGTCGCCGTTTATAGTGTTTCACTCGTCCTTCTTGCATTGCTTTTCACGCGGCTCATCCGGGAAAGCGCCGCGTTTTTTGCTTCCGGGCGATACTTTCGCTACGAAGCACTCGCCCCCGCCGTACGGTCGTTTTTGGAGCGCACATGGCAGGAATTGCCGCAGTGGATCTCCGCTGCGCAGAAGAATTTTTCGGGTAACATGGGTGCCGCCATGCCCGCGCTGCAAGGCACCGTAAAAGCGATTTTGCTGCTGCCTGCCATGTTTTTAACGCTCACGCTCATCCCGGTTTTTGCGTATCTCACCCTGCTGTACCGTGAAAATTTGCTGTCACTTTTAAAGAAGCTCATCGGTGAAAAATGCGTAGAAAACCTGCAAAAATCCGCAAAAAGCGAATCTTCCGTCGGGTTTGTTTCTGCCTATGCACTCATTTACACCATCACGTTTGCGGAAAGCTTTGTGATGCTCCACCTGCTGCGCATGGAATATCCGTTGATGACTGCCGCCGTTGTGACGGCCTCCGATATTTTCCCGGTCTTTGGGCCGGGAACCGTTTTGCTGCCGCTCGCCGTTTACCGATTGTTATGCGGCAGCGCGGCGCAAGCACTCGGGCTCTTCATCGGGTGGATCATTCTAAGCGTCATTCGGCAGATTATTGAGCCGAAGCTGCTCGCCAAAATGACGCGCACCCCGCCCGCCGTGATGCTTTTCGCTGTGTATTGCAGCCTTATCAGCCGCAATTTTTGGCTCATCCCCTACACCGGCACTTTTTTCATGCTGATCGGCATGTTGAAAAATGCCGGAATACTAACAGTAAAATCCAAATCAATATAAATTAAAAACCGCAAATTTACAAAAGCAGAACTTCAAAATACCATTTTAAAATTATTGTATTTTGATAAAATACATTCAAAAATCGAAAGTGCCGTCAAACATCTGCTTCCGTTTTCATAAAGCCTTCTAAAATGCGCAAATCCTCCTGCGTGTTTTGGCCCAAGATTTCCTGTATCTTCTTGAAATCACGCGCTTTGTGCATGGCATTTTGCACTTTGAAAAACTCTTCCTTGCCGTTCTTATGAATGAACAGCGCCTGCGCCTTGGCGGCGGCTGCGCCGTCGTTGTCCTTCGTGTAAAATCCCTTTTCGCACGTCAGAATTTTCGCGCAGTCATAGCAACCGTCAAGCCCGTTTTCCTTACAGCAGGCGGCATTGGGGCATACGCCTTTCTCGTACAGCGTGCCGTAGGAGCAACAGTTAAAATCCGACCGACAGCCGCCGCACCACTGCCCTAAAAAGCAATGGTCGCACGAAAGCCCGCAATACGCCGTCGGGTCGGTGTCTGTACGCGCTGCGCGGACGATCTCCGATTTATACCGGGCTCCGTTTTTTAGACGGCGCTCCATTTCCGGCCCGCCGTCTAAAAGCGCCTTGCGGTAAATACGGGTTTCGCCGCCGGAAATGTCTTCTGCGGTCTCTAAAAATGTATAGCCGTATTTTTCATACAGCCCGATGTGATTGGTAGAAATGTATGTGTACTTCCGTTCCATGATGGCCGCGATGCTTTCTGCGCAGTCCAAAAGCCGACCGGCACAGTGCTGCCCGCGGTACTCCGGGAATGTATACACAAACCCGACCCACGGCGTGTATGATGTCGGCTGCACGTCATCAAGCGGCGCAAGTGTACAGAACGAGACGAGCTTGTCGCCGTCTGCCAGCATCAAAACCAGTGTTGTTGCGCCGACAAGTGCTTTCAGCTTATTTTCTTTCAGCAAGCTGTAAAGGTACTGCCCCGCTCCCCAATCGCTCTTTTGAATCTCGCGGAGCCAGTGCTCTTTATTTTCGCAGGTGAAATATTCGAGAATCTTTCTGTTGTTTTTCTTTTCCATATCGTTCTCCTCTGAATTAAAACTATTCTCCCGTATTTCCCAGTATAGCAAAACCTATGTTCGACATCAAGGCGATTTTAAAAAGATGTCTGCTTTTATGCAAAAAAGCAAGAGAAGGACGGTCTATCCCTCTCTTGCTCTGTATTTTGTATGAAATTTTTACGCGTTCAGCAGCTTTTCTGCAGCGGCAAGCTTGATGGCGCAACAGAAAACTTCCATGGCTTGTTCGAGCTCTTCAAGCGGCGGGAACGACGGCGCAAGACGAATGTTACTGTCGTGCGGGTCTTTGCCGTACGGGAACGTCGCACCGGCATCGGTCAGGATGACGCCCGCTTCTTTGCACAGCTGCACGACGCGCTTTGCGCAGCCGTCGAGTACATCAACGCTGATGAAATAGCCGCCGTTCGGCTTATTCCACTCGGCGATGCCGAGGTCGCCGATATTTTCCTCCAGCATCAGCTCGCACAGGCGGAACTTCGGCTCCAAAATGGCGCGGTGGCCCTTCATGAGGGCGCGCACACCGTTGATGTCGTGCAGGAACAGCACGTGGCGCAGCTGATTCAGCTTATCCGGGCCGATGGTGGACGTGAGCGTGTGCTCCTTGAAATCGCGGATATTGTTATCGCTCGTGGCGAGGCCGGCCACACCGGCGCCCGGGAACGAGATCTTGGACGTAGAGGCAAAAATGAAGATCTGATCTTCCGTGCCGTTTTCAACGCAGAGATCGTAGATATTGAGCAGCGTATCCGGCGTATCAGTGAGGTCATGCACACAATAGGCATTATCCCACATGATTTTGAAGTCCTTTGCAGCCGGTTTTAATGCGGCGAAACGACGGACGGTCTCATCGGAATACGTGACACCCGTGGGGTTCGAATACTTCGGCACACACCAAATGCCCTTGATGGAGTCATCGTCCTTGATGAGCTTTTCGATGAGATCCATATCCGGGCCGGTGGCATACATCGGGATGTTAATGAGCTCGAAGCCGTAATACTCCGTTACGGCAAAGTGGCGGTCGTAACCCGGCACCGGACAGAGAAATTTTTTCTTATCCAGCTTGCACCACGGCGTGCAGCCGTTGTAACCGTGCGAGAAGCCACGGGAAATAACCTCAAACATCATCATCAAGCTTGAGTTGTTGCCGAGAATGACCTGCGAAGCCGGTACGCCGACCATATCGGCGAAAATGCGTTTCATCTCCGGCAGACCGTCCCAAAGACCGTAGTTACGGCAGTCATCACCGTTGGAATTCGCAAATTCGCTTCTCGCTTTCAGCGCTTCCAAAACGCCGAGGGCGAGCTCCAGTTGTTTTGCGCTGGGCTTGCCGCGCGCCATGTTCAGCGCAAGATTTTTGGCCTGATAGCCCTTATATTCTGCGGAAAGCTCATCGAAAACCTTCTGTAATTCTGCTTTGCTCAAGTTTGCGTACGCCACGAAAACATCTCCATAAATAAGATTTTGAATTGAAAAATAAGTATTCAATTCATTTTTACGCTCCAATAGCGCCTGAAACAATTCTCATTGTAATACAAATAAGCTAAAAATGCAAGCCTTATTTACAAATCTTGCATTTTCCTCGTTTTGCACGATTGTACGACGTGTTTTCCTGCTTTTCCGTTCATTCTGACAAGCGTATAACAAAGCAAAAACCGGCACAGCGAACTGCACCGGCAAAAGACTTGCTTTTATGAAATTTAGAACTCCGCAGAGCCCGTTGTGCGCGGGAACGGCAGTACATCGCGGATATTGGAGATGCCCGTAAGGTACATGACCATGCGCTCGAAGCCGAGACCGAAGCCCGCATGCTTGTTGCCGCCGAAACGGCGAAGGTCGAGGTACCACCAGTAATCCTCCTCGTTAAGGCCGAGCTCGCGAATGCGGTTCAGAAGCACGTCGTAGCGCTCTTCTCTCTGGCTTGCGCCACACAGCTCGCCGATGCCCGGCACGAGCAGATCGGTCGCCGCAACGGTCTTGTCATCGTCATTGAGGCGCATGTAGAACGCCTTGATCTCCTTCGGGTAATCGGTGACGAACACCGGCTTGCCGAACTCTTTTTCGGTGAGGTAGCGCTCGTGCTCGGTCTGGAGGTCGCAGCCCCAGGAGACCTTATATTCAAAGTTGTCGTTGTTCTTCTCGAGGAGCTTTACGGCATCCGTATAGGAGATACGGACGAAATCGGAATTTGCCACGTGCTCCAGACGCTCTTTGAGACCCTTATCGACAAACTGGTTGAAGAAGTCGATGTCCTGCGGGCAGCGCGCCATAACGTCTTTGATGATGTACTTGATCATGGCCTCCATGAGATCCATGTCGTCGTTGAGATCGGCAAACGCGATCTCCGGCTCGACCATCCAGAACTCTGCCGCGTGACGCTGCGTGTAGGAGCGCTCTGCGCGGAACGTGGGACCGAACGTATAGACCTTACCGAACGCCATGGCCATGCACTCCGCCTCAAGCTGGCCGGAAACGGTGAGGGACGTCTGCTTGCCGAAGAAATCCTTGCTGTAATCGACCGTGCCGTCCTCGTTTTTCGGGACATTGTCGAGGTCGAGCGTTGTCAGCTGGAACATCTCGCCCGCGCCCTCGCAGTCACTGCCCGTGACAATCGGCGTATGCACGTAGGTGAAGCCGTTCTCGTTGAAGAACTTATGGATGGCGAACGCCGCAGCGGAACGCACGCGGAACGCCGCGTTGAAGAGGTTCGTTCTCGGGCGCAGGTGCGCGACCGTACGCAGGTATTCCACCGTGTGGCGCTTCTTCTGAAGCGGGTATTCCGGCGAGGACGCACCCTCAACGGTAATCTCCTCCGCCTGAATTTCAAAAGGCTGCTTCGCTTCCGGCGTGAGCAGCAACGTACCGGTGACACGCAGCGCAGCGCCGACATTCTGGGAAGCGATCTCCTTGTAATTTTCGAGTTTTTCCGCCGTAAAGACGATCTGTACGCCCTTAAAGCAGCTGCCGTCATTCAGATCGATAAATCCAAGCGCTTTGGAGTCGCGGATCGATCTCGCCCAGCCACAGACCGTGACCTGCGTATCGCCAAAGGTCTCCGGCGATCCGTAGAGGGCCGCGATTTCTGTTCTTTTCATGATGACCACATTCCTTTCCGTGCGGCACTTAAACTGCACACGCAAAACCTACGCTTTGGCATGCGGCATTTCTCCGCAAATAATCACTTTTATTATCATACTACAAACGCTATCGGTTTAGCAAGGAAAATTTTGAATTTTCTCCCCGAAAACGCGATTTATACGCGATCTTTCTTCAAAATCGCATAATTTGCGATGTCGCACAGTCCCCCATTGTTCTTCGCACCCTCGCGCATGATGCCCTCAAACTGCATGCCGCACTTTTTCATCACGCCGCCGGAGTGCGAGTTATTCACATCATGGCGCGCCGCAATGCGGTTGAGGCCGACCTCGTCAAACAGGAAATTAATCACGGCACCGAGTGCTTCGCTCGTATATCCCTTGTGCCACCAGTTTTGGCCGATGCAGTAGCCGATCTCTGCCGCTTTGATCTCATCATCCGTTTTTACCGCAGCGATGGTACCGATAAGCGCGTTTCCATCCTTTACAACAATGCCCCACTGGTAATAGTTGAGCTCCTCATAGTGCGATACCCACAGCGCGAGGATCTGCTTTGTTACCTCTACGCTGCTGTGCGTGGGCCATGTGAGGAACTTTGTGACCCCAGGGTCGGACGCCCAGTTGCGGTACATCGGCTCTGCGTCCGCAAGCGTTAAGCGGCGCAAAATGAGTCTTTGCGTTTCGAGTGTGACAGTCCCCTTGTGTTCCATTGTGTTTCCTCCTGATTTCTCCTGAAAATAAAACAGTGCAGACCGTTCATTCAGCCTGCACTGTTCATTGCGATTTATGCGGTTAGGTTCTTTCTAACTCTCAAAAAGCGCATGACAATGTAGGCCCGCAGCAAGTACCGTTACCCATGGCATTTGCGGACTGCATATTCATCATAACGCGAACAAAGCGGAACATTGTCATACCCCTTTCTTTCAAATTTGTTTTGACTATCCTACCACAGTTCTTTCGGTTTTGCAAGAGGAAAATTCTATTTTCCTGAAATTCTCCGGAAAATCAGCCCAAAGGCGCGTGTTTGAGCAATTTGCGGTCCTTTTCGCCGTAAAAGCGCACCGCGTTGATACGGCTGTTAATCTCATTGCGCAGCTCTGCGTTTTCGTAGGCGTATTCGCCCGTTACGGTGCTGACATCTGCACTCAGCAACGCAAACATATTGCTTCTTGCGAGCGCGCCGTAGGTGATTTCCGTTTCTTTATCGCGCAGGCCGTTGTCGCTCTGCACGGCATCGCTGTAAAAGAGTTCAAGGTATTTAAAGACTTCCTCAGCGCACTTCGTATTCGGATTCACCGCCGCATAGGCCGTGACGAACGCCGTCACACCGCCCGCATCGTTTGGGACGGTCAGCGCGTAGGTGTCGTTTTTGTTCTGTGCGTAATAGGTAAAGCCATCTTCGTACCATGCGCCGCCGGTAAGTGAAATTTCGGCGTCTGCAGCTTCATTTTCGGCAGTGGGCACGAAAAATTCCGATGCGGTTTCAATATCCGCAAACTGTGCGCCGTACCAGCTCGCCTGCTGTGCCTGCAAAACACTCAAAACAGTATCGTCCTTGCAGGTTTTCAGCGCGTCAAAAGACGTATACTGCGCGTTCGGGTCCTGCATCTGCGCTTTATCGAGCAGATAGGTGTTCACGCGGTACAAAAGCGGCAGCACGACCTGCTCACCGTTTACCTTGCCGGCATTAAACACCGGCTGCACCTGTGCGCTCGGGTCAAGATAGAGGCTGCTTTTGATGTAGGTATCAAGCGGCAGAAATGCGCCGTCTGCCATACTCTGCTCCACATCCGGGAAAAGCACGGACGTACAAGTCGAGTTCGGGGCGTGCGCCGCCAAAATAAACGCGTCGGGCCCGCCGCCGGCTTCGATCTCGGCACGAATTTCTTCTATCTTTGCTTCGCGCTCGGCTCCATTGCTCGGTAGCGCGACAAACTCCACCGGGCACTCGCCGTAGAGGTATTCGTAAATCTCCGTGATTGGATTATTCTTGAAGAAATTTTTGCTTTCCACTAAAATCGTCGGCTTTTTCTCCCCTGCTGTTTGTGCTTTCGGCGCGCTTTGAACGCCGCACAGCACCTGCATCAGCACCAAGATTGCCAAAACGACCACACATTTGCGTTTCATATCGTCCGCCTCCTTTTAAATCAACACAGTAACTCAATAAAGCGCGCGAATACGCAAAAAGAGAACGACCGCAACCGTTCTCCCGATGTTAAAAGTATATGCGCGTTTACGGGAAACCGCTTTTGTTACAAAAAGAATAACATAAAAGCGCGAATTTTGTCAATATCGTTTTAACCAAAACGGGGAGGCATTTTTATATGCAATAAACAAAAAGGACAGAAAGCTTGCACTCTCTGTCCCCCTTTATTCAAGATTGCGACTAAACCTATAAGCCGAGTTCTGTCTTGGACAACCATCTTTCTCGTCTGCACGTTGCCGTGCAGCTCAAGCCATCTCCTCGAAACCGCCGGGCCGACGTATATGTTTCTCCACGATGTTGCTCCGAATAGGGTTTACATGGCCGCGCAGTCTCCTGCGCGCCGGTGCGCTCTTACCGCACCTTTCCACCCTTACCTGCAATGCAGGCGGTATATCTCTGTTGCACTTTCCCTGGGGTCGCCCCCGGCGGCCGTTAGCCGTTATTCTCGCCCTGTGGAGCTCGGACTTTCCTCAGATGCGGCCTTTCGGCGTACACCCGCAGCTGTCCGGCTTACTCGCAAAATTTGTGAAATGATTGGATTTTAATACTGGTTTTCGGAAAGCAAGCGATTCTTCTCGTCCCACAGCTTCTGGGAAAGGTCCACATAGTAGCTGTGCGGGTTTTCGAATCGCGTTACTTCTTCCCACAGCGTATCGACCTGCGCGAGGCAATGCGCGCGGATGGCGCTTAAAGCACGCGGCTGATACAGGCACTCGCCGTTTTTAAACAGCTGGGTGCGCAGGCGCACGGCGCGGAAATTCTCCACAGTCTTGCGCTTCCACGTGTGATTCGGGTCGAAGATCGTATACGGCTTCTCGTCGTCGATGACCTCGTCGTTCAGCGTGATGACATCCGCAATGGCCTTGTCGGTCTCGCGGTCGAAAATACGCCAAACTTCCTTGAAGCACGGTGTGGTGATCTTTGCTACGTTTTCGCTGATCTTGATCTTCGGAACGATGGTGCCGTCCGGTTTTTCAACAGCCGCCAGCTTATAAACGCCGCCGAACACCGGCTCGCTGGAAGACGTGATGAGACGCTCGCCTACGCCGAAGGAATCAACCTTTGCGCCCTGCATGAGCATATCGCGGATGATGTATTCATCAAGGGAATTGGATGCGCAGATCTTGCAGTCTTCAAAGCCGGCGTCGTCGAGCATCTTTCTCGCTTTTCTGGAAAGATACGTGATGTCGCCGCTGTCGATGCGGATGCCGGCCGGGCGGAAGCCCTGCGGCACGAGTACTTCGTTAAAGACGCGGATGGCGTTCGGCACACCGGATTTCAATACGTTGTATGTATCGACGAGCAGCGTGCAGTTGTGCGGATATTCTTCGGCATACGCTTTAAATGCTTCGTATTCGCTGTCAAAAAGCTGTACCCAGCTGTGCGCCATGGTGCCGAGCGCCGGAACGCCGAAACGGCGGTCGCTGATGGTGCAGGCAGTGCCGACGCAGCCGCCGATATATGCGGCACGCGCGCCATAAATGGCGCCGTCAAAGCCCTGTGCACGGCGGGAGCCGAACTCCATAACCGCTCTGCCGTCCGCAGCACGCACGATGCGGTTTGTCTTCGTTGCGATGAGGCTCTGGTGGTTGATGGACAGCAAAACCATGGTCTCCACAAACTGTGCCTGAATGACCGGGCCGCGCACGGTGACGATCGGCTCACCCGGGAAGATCGGCGTGCCCTCCGGCACAGCCCAAACATCGCAGGTAAACTTGAAGTTCTTCAGATAATCGAGGAACTCTTCGCGAAAAATGTGCTTGGAGCGCAGGTAATCGATATCCTCCTGCGTGAAAGAAAGCTCACTCAAGTAATTGACGAGCTGCTCCACGCCTGCCATAATGGCAAATCCGCCGCCGTCCGGCACTTTGCGGAAAAACATATCAAAGTAGCCGATGGTATCCTTAAAACCATTGGTAAAATAGCCGTTTGCCATAGTGATCTCATAGAAATCCGTCAGCATGGTCAGGTTAATATGATCGTTAGAGAGATTCTGTGCCATAATTCAGCCACCGCTTTCTGAAACGAAAGCATTCCTTTCTCCGGGAGTGAGGTGTGTCCTCATACGCCTTATTTTTTACCACACACGGCCAAAAGCAGCGCTTTAAGCCGATTTGTATTATTATACCGCAATTTTTTAAAAAGTACAATGAAAACTCACGGCAAACCGAAAAAATCTGCATCTGCACGGAAAACGGCACGTCTTTGCAGAATGTTTTGTTAAAAGTTCAGCACCGCGCGCGGTTTACGCTTTTACGATGACCTTGATGGCCTCGGCGCTCATCTGCATGGCAATGGCTTCCGGCAGCTCATCGAGCGTGAACGTGTGCGTGATGATCGGCGCAATCTGAATGCGGCCGGAGTTGATGAGCTCTACGGCGCGCAGGTGCGTATCCGGGTTGACGAACGTGCCCTTGATGGTGAGCTCTTTCTGGTAGACGTCGAAAAGCGGAACTTCGTAGGTCGCTTCCACCTTCGGCACGCTGAAGAGCAGGATCGTCGCGCCGCGTCTTGCAAACTTGAAGGCGCTTTCCACAGCGGCGTGGTTGCCCGCGCACTCAATGATGACGTCTGCGCCGTCGCCGCCGACGAACGCAAGGAATTTTTCGTAATAGCCGTCTTCGAGCGGGTTAATGCACAGATCCGCGCCGAGCTCCTTTGCAACCTTGCGGCGCGCTTCGTTCGGCTCGCTCAAAACGACCTTAGCCGCACCGGCAAGACGCGCAAGCTGCACGAGCAGCAGGCCGATGGCACCGCCGCCGACCACGCATACGATGTCGCCCACCTTGATCTCCGCGCGGTCGATGCCGTGCAGGCAGCAAGCAAGCGGCTCGCTCATCGCGCCGTATTCTAACGGTACATTCGGATCCAGCAGCAAAGCCTGTGCGGCGGGCACGATGCTGTATTCTTCAAAGCCGCCGTTCATCGTGACGCCGACAGCCTCCATGTGGCGGCACATCTGCTTTTTGCCGTTGCGGCAGTATTCGCACTCGCCGCAGTAGATGTTCGGGTCGATGGTGACGTGGTCGCCAATCTTGAGACCCTTGACATCCTCGCCCACTTCTGTGACGACGCCGGAATACTCATGGCCGAGCACAACCGGCGGGTTGACCGCTGCGCTGCCCTTTTCGCCGTGGTAAATGTGCACATCCGTGCCGCACACGCCGCAGGCGTAGTTCTTGACAACGACTGTGCCGGGCTTTGCCTTCGGGATGGGGCACTCGCGCACCTCAAACGTCTCGTGGCCCATAAAATACGTTGCTTTCATGGTAAAACTCCTCTCGTTTTTTCAAAATAGAACAAAATCCGGCCTGCAAGCACAGCAGACCGGATCTCATTTCGGTTAATTATTCGGCTTCCGGTCCGACATCGGTCACGGAGATGGCGTCGAGAATTGTCTTCTCCATCGCCTGCTTGCCGTACTTATCGACATCTGCTTTGTTCTTTTCGCCGTGGGTCAGACAGCCTGCGCCGCCGATGCAGCCGCCGGTGCACGCCATGCCCTCAATGAAGTTGTTCGGCAGAACGTTCTTGGAGGCACGCAGCAGAGCCGCCTTGCAGGCTTCGATGCCGTCGCATGCGATGGCGTTGAGCTTGAAGTCTTCGTTGTTCTGCTCCTTGAGCGCTTCCACAACCGCGTCGGACAGACCACCGCTGCGCGCAAAGATGCGGCCGTAGTAGGAGGCGTTGTCGAGCACGCCTTCTTCGAGCGTGGTGAGGTCGATGTTGCGGCTGTCAAACAGTGCCTGCAGCTCCTCAAACGTCAGCGTGCAGTCAATGTACCGGCTTGCCGGCTCGCCTTCCTTGAACTCCATCTTCTTCGCGGTGCACGGCCCGATGAAAACGACCTTTGCGCCCGGAGTGGTCTCCTTGATGTAGCGGCCGATCTCAGCTGCCGGAGACAGGTTGTGTGAGATTTTATCAACCATGGTCGGGAAGTTCTTCTTGATGTAGGAAACGAATGCCGGGCAGCAGGAGCTTGTGAGGAAGCCCTTTTCCGCAAGCTCTGCCGCTTCCTTATACGCAACCATGTCTGCGCCGAGCGCCGCTTCGATGACATGATAGAAGCCGAGGCGCTGGATGCCGGTAATGACCTGGCCGAGCTTTGCATAGCTGAACTGGCTGGAGATAGACGGTGCTACGACCGCGTAAACCTTGTAGTCCTGATTCTCGTGGCTGCGCTTGATGAGGTTGACAGCATCGAGAATGAAGGACTTATCGACGATTGCGCCGAACGGGCACTGGTAGACACAGGCGCCGCAGGAGATGCACTTTTCGTTATCGATATGCGCTGCGCGATGCTCTTCGCTGCTCATGCTGATGGCCTTAATCTTGCAGGCCTTTTCGCACGGACGCTTCTGGTTGATGATGGCGCTGTACGGGCATACCTTTGCGCACTGGCCGCACTCTACGCATTTCGACTTATCGATGTGCGCCTTCTGCTGCTCATCAAACGTGATGGCACCACGGCGGCATACGTCCTCGCAGCGGTGTGCAAGACAACCGCGGCAGGACTCTGTGACGACATGGCCGCTGACCGGGCATTCGTCGCAGGCAATCTCGATGACTTCGATGACGTTCGGGTTTTTCTTGTCGCCGCCCATAGCGAGCTTGATGCGCTCCTCAACGATGGCGCGCTCTTTGTAGATGCAGCAGCGCATCGTCGGTTTTTCTTTGACGATCAGCTTCGGAATCTCATAGTATGCGGCGTCGAGGTTATCCTCAAAACCGTAACGTGCGACCTCGCGCAGGACCTTATACTTCAAATACTGGATTTTCGTATCAAACTTTCTCATTCTTCACATCAAACCTTTCTTGCTTTGGACAGAGATTTCCTTTTCTATATTTTTCAAATCTTCCTTAGAGTGCCGAGACACTCTATACACAGAAGCTATTCTGCGTTTAGAAGTAGGATACCTTAACTTTTTTGCCCATCTTCTCGAGCGAGGTGCAGAGATTTTCGACCAACTGCATCTTGATGTTGAAGTTAATGGGCAGATTCGGGTTCTGGTGCGCCGGGTTTACCGCACGACCGACAAAGAAGTTGATATCGGTCGCTTCTTCAAACAGCATGCGGGCGATCATGGACGCGCCGTCGCGCTTATAGCCCCACTGGCTGTACTTGCGGTTTTCCTCAAGGTAATCCTTCGCGTACTCGACGACCTTGCTCATGGTGATGACGCCTTCGGTGACAAGGTCGAGTCCTTCGACCTTCGCCGTGGGCGGAATATCGGAATCGAGGTAATCGAGCTGTGCGATGATAGGCTTTTTGAGGTATTCCGCCGCAAGCGTAGACGTGGTACCGCCGCAGACAATCCGCTTGCCGGGTGCCGAGAAGAACGCCTCGTGCATTTTCGCGAGATCTTCGGGTTTAGACGGCGGTCCGATCATCAGGTTCACGCAGCAGCGCTCGCGCACTTTGACGCAGACCGCGGTGGTATCGTCGCCCGGCTGGCCGCCGTAGAGCTTGTTGCACTCATCGAGCAGCAGCGCATTGAGCGTTTTTGCCGTGAAGCTTTCGTCGTACATCATCTCCATATAGTCGATGATGTCCTTGCGCTCCCAGCCGAAATTCAGCGACATGCCGATGCCGGCATGAATGGCGCCGTCGCTGAACGCGATGAACGTGTCATCCTTCTGAATCGGGATGCGGGTCTTATAGATCGTTTTGCCGCCGATCTCGACGGCTTCGCGCGGGTATTCCCAGTTTTTGCCGTTGCGCAGCAGAACCACGAACGGGTTATCATACTGAATGATCTCCGCTTCTTCATTTTCTATGATTCGGATGATGGTGAACGTGGAATACGCCACGCCGCGCACCGCGCAGATGGGCAGTGTAGACGCAATGGTCTCCACGCAGTCTTCGACATGCAGCCCCTCCGCCATCATGGTAGAGATGATCTTTGCGGTCAGCGTGGAAAGAATATTTGCCTTAACACCGCTGCCCATGCCGTCTGCCAGCACAACCACCGTGGAATTTTCTCCCTGCGGAACGATGTCAACGTGATCGCCGCAAAGCTGTTCACCTTTTTTGTTGAGGCTCATCCAGCCAATATCTGTACAGAGATTATTCATCTTGCAGCGATTCCTTTAACTTGGTGAGCGCGATTTTCGTTTCTGCCGTGGTCTCGCCGAGCAATGATGCGATCTCCTGTACGACGCGCATCTGCTTTTCGATCACACGGTTGGTGACTTCAATCGTCTGCTGCCCCATTTTTTCTTTTTTCAGGTGTTCGTTCATTTCATCCGTCACATCACGCATGATGCACATGATAATGTGATAGTTGCGGTCGTAGAGCACGGTCTGGTCGACATACTTGCCGTATTCCGCAAGGTACACACGCTCGTCGCGCACGCCGCGGCCGGACTGCATGACGTCGATGAAGACGCGCGGGTCCAGAATGCGGATGACCTGCTTGCCGAGCACCTCGGATGTATGCTTCACGTTCACGATCTTACGCGCGGCAGCGTTGATCTGCTGGATTTCCAGCGATTCGTTCAGCACCAAAATGCCGTTCGGCGTGTTGTTGATGATGGTATCGGAGAACGACTGCGCTTTGCCGAGCAGATACGGCAGGCACATGGAAATCTCCGCCTTGCCCTGATAAACGGCGATGGCCTTTTCGCGGCAGGTATTATAGCCGCAGGCACCGCAGTTCAATTCCTGCTCCGGGCGAGTCTTGCCCATCTTTTTGAGGATAGCCTCAATCTCGATGTTGCCCGGCATGAGGTGATACAGGCTGATATAATCAAAATCGTGCTTGAGCTCTTCGGAAGCCGGCTGCGGCACCACAAAGTCCTTTTTGCCGGCATACTTATTGACCGCGATAAAATCCTGCACAGGTTGACGCTGACCCTGATCCATAGCCGGGCCGTTGATGCAGCTGCCGAAGCAGGCGCTCATCTCGACAAAGCAGTTCTCCATTTTGCCGCTCTTGATGTCTTCAAGCGCGTTGATGCAGTTTTCCACGCCGTCGATCGCCATGTATGTATACTCGGGGTCATCGCACACCATGGTGCGCAGAATGCCTCCGGTCGTCGGGAACAGGCGCGCACGGCTTTCTTCCGTGTGATCCTCGCCTGCTTCCACGGTGATACCCTCTTTTTCAAACCAAGCGGAAAGCTCCTCGAACGTGAGCACACAGTCCACATACGGGCTTTCGTCGGCCTCTGCCTTTTTGGAGATGCACGGCCCGATGAAAACGGTCTTCAGTTCCGGGTCTTCCTCCTTCAGCATCTTACAGTGCGCCTGCATCGGCGACAAAACATGTGCAAGGTACGGCAGAGCCTCCGGGTAATACTTCTGCACAAGCGTATTGACAGAGTGGCAGCATGTGGAAATGATGACGCTCTGCCGACGCTCTTTAATGATCTTTTCGTATTCGGTCTTGACGACGGACGCACCTACGGCGGTCTCCTCTACCCGGTCAAAGCCAAGCTTTTTGAGCGCCGCACGCATCGTTTCGATGGTAGCGCCCGGGTAATTTGCTACAAAGGATGGCGCAAGGCTGACTGCCACGGGACATTCACCCTTGACGAACATCTCCGCAATCGGTACGTCATTTCGGATTTCTTTTGCGTTCTGCGGACATACGACAAAGCACTGACCGCAGAGAATGCACTCGTCTTTTACGATATGCGCCTGACTGGACTGAAAACGAATGGACTTGACAGGGCAATGACGGATGCACTTATAACAGTTCTGACAGTTAGACTTTTTGAGCTTCAGGTAGTCTGGCATACCCTATTATCCTCTCTTTAACTTATCCTCTTTTAGCGTTCGCTTTCGCTACGAACTTTTCATCCTTGACGATGAATCTTTCATGGGTACCGCTGCCGATGGGGCCGACCTCGTCAAACGCCTTAACCGTGAACACCAAACGGCGGTTGTCCACTTCGGTAAGTTCGCACTCTGCCGTAACATGCATGCTAAGCGGCGTTGCGGACGTGTGCTGCACATTCATCAGCGTGCCCACAGTGCCCATGCCCGGCTCTAATTCCGGCGCAACGCACTTCCAAGCCGCCTCTTCCATCAGCGCGACCATAGCGGGCGTTGCAAAAACGTCCAGTGTGCCGCTTCCCATGGCTTTGGCTGTGTTCTTCTCTGTAACAACGGTCTCGGCTTTGCCTTTCATTCCGGCTGTCAACAACTTAATCACCCTTACTTCCTATTTTCTGCTACGTTTTGCCGCACACAGCAGCTTACGCACGGAGAGCCGATGCAAAAAAACTCTTGCACCGGCTAAATTTTGGTTTCTTATGCTTACTGAACCTTTGCGAGAATCTCTTTCTGGAAGAATTCCTCTGTGGTGTCGGGAGATACGGAATGCTTCTCGCCGTCTACGGTGACGTTGACGCCGTTTACGCAGTCACCCATGCAGAAAGTGCCACCGAGTTCTACCTTATCTTCGAGGTGGTTTTCCTTTACGAGCGCCTGAAGCTTTTCCACGACCTGGCGGGAACCTTTCAGATGACATGAGCTGCCGATGCAGATGATAACTTTCATTCTAATCAAACTCCGTTTCTTAGTTTTTGGTTTTTACTTATTTGTTTATATAATGGCATAGAAAAGGGATCTTCCTTTTCTGCCAAGCTAACTTAGGTATTGGCGTCAAATTTCTCCTTGAGCTGCTTAGATAAGAGCGCAAGCGACGCGGCGAGGTTTTCGTTATGTACCAATATGCCCTCCGGCACATCGAGATGCACGGGCGCGAAATTCCAGATAGCCAAAATTCCGCTTTCAATGAGCAAGTTGCAGATGGCCTGCGCATTTTCTGCCGGGACCGCGATGATGCCGATGCGCACGCGCATGCGCTCACACAGATCCATCAGCTTATCCATTGTCAGAATGCGTTTGCCGCCGTAATCCTCCTCACATACCTCTTCATCGATATCGAACGCGGCCACAATGTTCATGCCGCAGTCTTTAAAGCCGCCATACGTCAAAAGCGCCTTGCCGAGCTTGCCCGCGCCGACGATGATGGCGTCATCAACATCATTGTAGCCTAAGAATTCCTCAAGCTCTGCGATGAGCGCCTCTGTGTTGTAACCAACCTTCGGCTTGCCGGCCGAACTGACCGCTGCAAGGTCTTTGCGCACAACGACATGGTTGAGGCGCAGCGCCTCTGCGATGGTCGTGGCGGAAATGTGTTCCGGCGTGTTTTCGCCGAGCTGCTTCATATAATTCAGGTAAAGCGGTAACCTGAGCAGCGTTTGTTTTGAAATGCTGCGATTCACCATGACGCAGCCAACCCCCATCCAAACAGAAAATCAAAATAAACCAAACATCTAATACTTTAACACAAGAAACGACCAAATGGAATACCCATTTTCAAATATCGATATAATTTCATCGATATAAAAGCAAAAAAGCCCCAACGACACGTTAAAAAACAGACAAACTAAATCCAATACAAACTTCGGCGGATTTCTACTCCGCATGCGGCGTGCCGAACTTTGCGCTCAATAAATCGCGCTCCTCATACAACTTTTCGATGAACTGTTTATCGACCGCCGTATATTTATATTCCTTTTTGGACGTCAAAATATCTCTGTACACGCGGTGTTTGTTGCCGCGGCACGGTTTTAACACAAGCTCATAGCGTTCAAGCTGTTCCACATCCGTCGGCGAGACCCACATATATGTGTGCGGCACCGTCGCCAAAAGGTCGAGCTGACTGCCGCGGCTGTAAACATACACGCGTTTGGTGACGTTTTCGTCCATCTCTGCCTTTTTGATGTCGGACATCGGCAGCGACGGCACGAACGGATCGCCGTGGCAAATTTCGATATAGCCGGAAAGGTCTTCGATATCCACAACATCTTTTTGCGAGAGCGGGTCGTTTTTGGAGATGAGAAGCTGATACTCGAATTCCCAGATGCTCTCCGACTTCATGCCCTTATCGCGCAGCATGTTCGTAAAAAAGCTCTCAAAGATCGTCTGATACCGCACGATGGCAAGGCCGTAGTTTTCCTGTACCACGTTGCGAATGGCACGCATGGCGTTCGTTTCTTTGAAACTAAACTCGATTTCCTTTGACATATCCGCCTCACGGACAAACTTGGAAAACGCATCCGCAATATAGCTGGCGCGCGGCACCGAGATGCTGAACTTCAGCTTATTATTCTTTTCGGGCTTATAAAGCGACTCCATTTCTTCGATCTGTGCCAGAATACTCTTGGCGTAGCCGAGAAACTCCTCTCCCTGCGGTGTGGGCACAATGCCCTTTGAGGTGCGCTTAAAGATCTTGACGCCGAGCGTCTCCTCAAGCTCCTTAATCCCGCGGCTGAGGTTCGGCTGCCCCATAAAAAGGTTTTCGGCAGCCTTAGTGATGGATGCGGTCTTCTCTACTTCCACCGCATATTTCAGATGTGCGATGTTCATTGCGTTCTCCTACGGACATATTTGAAAGGGCATAACACTATTTCGATTATATTATAACATATCCCGCTCTCTTGTCAAATACTTGTGCACAAAAACAGCGTAAAATCCGAAAAAATCGGCGGCTAAACCGCATTTTCGTCCGAAAGCAGGGGTGCAATGCGCTTTTCGGCTTCGAGTACTGCGCGGGTAATCTGTTCCGTCATCTCGGCGCGTATGGCACACACCGCCGCAAGGGTATCGGCATCCGGAGTGTTTTGCCGTGCCGTGACAGCAACTAAAAGCTCGTCTAAGAACGCGTCCACCTCGGCGGCATCGTAAGTGTTGCCGCGCTTAACTGTAAAGCGAACAGCCTTTATATATTCAGGTGTCAGCTCCATTTTCGACCTCCTCCCCCAGCCTTCTGCCGTACTTTGGCTGATACAGTTTTTTCGGCAGAACGCGCGAGAATGCATAGAAAAGCGCCGCGCCCCCTGCAAATATAGGCAACAGAACGGGCCAATCATCCGCGACGAAACCCATATGCGGCAGGCAGAATGCGCTCACTTTGCCCTCTAAATATTCATACGGCACCTCGGCATAGGCTTTAAAGTCCCCCGCCGCATGCCAAACGCGGGCTTCAGGGTCGTTTTCGGTCAGCGTCAGCAGCAATAGACCGCGTTCGGTTTGAATCGCCGCACAGTCACCCGGGAAATAATCTTCGGCAGGCATATATGCGTAATATGCAAGCGAATTCACGGGATAGCCTGTACAGTCGGTTTGCTTTACAGCAAATACGTTCTGTCCGAACAGAATCGGCGAAAGCAAAAGCAGAATGTAAATTGTCGTAAGTGTGCTGACAAGTGATATAACTTTACATATTTTGATTGTAAGGTTGTTTATCTTTACAAACTTAGCATTCATGATTCATGCGGCTGACCGAGCATCTCCTCGGCCATTTTGAGTTTTAACGGCGTGATGTCATCACCGCCGATAATGCGGGCAATCTCGCGGACGCGCGCGTCTTTCGTCAGCGTGTGCACCGCCGTGTACGTTTTGTTGTTCTCCTGCTTTTTGACGATAAACAGGTGGTTATCCGCCATGGCGGCAATCTGCGCCAGGTGCGTGACGCAGATGACCTGCGCGTTTTTGGAGACGCAGCGCAGCTTGATACCAACCTTATTCGCCGCTTCGCCGCTGATGCCGGTGTCAATCTCATCGAAGATCTGCGTTTCGGCCGCGCCGGAATCCTCAGACAGCACGGTGTTGATGGCGAGCATAATACGCGAAAGCTCGCCGCCGGACGCGATCTTCGACATAGGCTTCGGATCCTCACCTGCGTTTGCGGAGACGAGGAACTGGATGCGGTCGCAGCCGAAGGCTGTCAACGGTGTGCGCTCCTGCTCCACGTTGAAGACGACGCCGGGCATGTTGAGCTCTGAAAGCTCCTGCCGCACACGGCGGGAAAAGCTCTCACACGCAGCGCGACGCTTCGCGGATAGCTGCTTTGCAAGCGTCACCGCTTCTTTTTTCTTCTGCTCATACTGCTGCAAAAGCAATTCTTTTTTTTCATCGGAAAATTCGATGTCCGAAAGCTCCGCACGGGCACGGTCGAGGAACGAAAGCATTTCTTCCTCCGTTTCGCCGTATTTGAGGCTCAAGCGGTAGATAACTTCCAGACGGCTTTCAATCTCATCAAGCTCGTTTGCGTCGAACATGGCGTTATCGAGGTAATCGGAGATTTCCGCCGCGGCATCTGTCAGTGCGTATTCGGCGTCGCGGACATGCTCGGCGACGTTTGAAAGCGACGGTGCATAGCGCGCCGCCTGCTCGAGCGACTCTGCCGCAACGGATACGGCCGTGATGGCGCCGCCATTGTCCTCATCGCCCTGCAAAAGCGTGACGGCTTCGCCCACACCGCGCACGATACGCTCACTGTTGCGGATCTCATCGCGGCGCTCGGTCAGCTCTGCCTGTTCGCCGACGCGCAGCTGTGCAGCTTCTAATTCTTCGATCTGATAGCGCAAAATATCCATGCGGCGGGACTTCTGCCCCTCGTCGGATTCGAGTGCATCGAGCTCGCCTTTGATGCGGCGCAGCGCCGTATACGCCGCGCGGTACTCCGCAAGCAGACCATATGCGCCCGCAAAGCTGTCGATATACGTGCCGTGCACTTCCGGTGAAAGCAACTTGTAGCTTTCATGCTGACCAAGAATATCGATGAGCGTGCCGCCGACGGCGCGCAGCATGGAAACGGTCGCCGGGATGTTGTTGAGCTTGCAGGAGGAGCGCCCGTGCGGGCGGATCTCGCGGCGAATAAGCAAACTGCCATCGTCTTCAAGCGGAATATCCAGCTCACGCAAAACCTGCTGCGTCTGCGGAGAAACATCCGTAAAAAGTGCCGAAACACTCGCCTGCTCCGCACCTGTGCGCACAAGCTCCTTTGAGGTACGCTCACCGAGCACGGCGTAGATCGCGTCGATGATGATGGATTTGCCCGCGCCGGTCTCACCGGTCAAAACGGTGAAGCCCGGTTCAAAATCGATAGACGCCTGCTCGATGACGGCGATATTTTGAATGTAAAGCTGCGTCAGCATATCAGACCCCGCCAATCAGCTTTCTGAGCTCGTTCTGCTTTTCCTCCGCAATCTCATCCGTTTTACAGATGATGAGAATGGTGTCTTCACCGGCCAACGTGCCGATGAAATCCGGGAAATGCAGCGTATCCATAGAGGCGCAAACCGCCTGCGCCATGCCGGTCATGCACTTGACAACGATCATGTTGCCGGCCGCCTCCACGCTCATAACCGAATCGCCGAACAGCGAATAGAACTTGGAGGAAATGTCGCGGGCATTGTCGCGCCCGGTGGAATATTTATACTTTCCGTTCGGGGAAAGACTCTTTACGAGCCGAAGCTCTTTGATATCGCGGGAAACGGTTGCCTGGGTCACGTCGAAGCCACAAGCGCGCAGATTGCGCAGGAGCTCCTCCTGCGTGTCGATATCCTGTGCTTTGATGAGCTCCAGAATTTTGGCGTGGCGTCTTGTTTTCATGCTTTCTGCCTTCCTTCCTGCCTTTTAATTTCTGCTTTGCATAAATTTGCTGTCTACAATATCGTAAAAATTGCGTTCGTCGGTCTGAATAAGCTCAGTGTAATAGGTCGAGCGGCTGACGGAAACCGTGTCCGTCTTATGAATGCGTATGGGTGCGCCACCGTCTATGGTGAGATACACCTCGCCGGAATAATCGCTGTCCGTGCTGACCGTGATGGTCTTATCTGCGCAGAACAGCGTGCTGCGGTTAAAGAGCGCATGCGGACAGATGGGCGTGAAGATTACGCATTCCGATTCCGGGTCTACCACCGGGCCGCCCGCCGAGAGCGAGTATGCCGTGGAACCCGCCGGTGTAGCCAAAATAAGGCCGTCCGCGCGGAATTTATAAAGCTTGGAACCGTCGACGGAAAAGCCGAAATCGTAAATTCTGGACTGTGCACCGGAGACGACCGCGTCGTTTAAAGCGCGGTAGGTTGTATCCCCCTTCACGCTGTGCACGGTAACGGAAAGCATCATCAGGCGGCGCACACGGTAATCGCCCGTAAAGAGCGCCTTTAATTTGTGCAGCTCGTCCTTCTCCACACCTGCCAAAAAGCCCAGCCGCCCAAGATTCACTCCAAGGATAGGCTTACCTGCAACGGACGCGTGCTTTGCCGTGTGAATGATGGTGCCGTCGCCGCCGACCGCAACGATAAGGTCGCAGCTTTCCGCCAGTGCGGCGTGATTTTTGCAGAACGTGACGTGTTCATACTGCCCGCGGTGCTTTTCGTGCATGAGTGTTTCCGCACCGTTTTCCTGCAAAACCGCCAGAATTTCCCGGGTGTATGTGTCCGCATCGCGTTTATCCAGATTTGGAATCACCGCAATTTTCATAAGCCTCAGTCCTTTTTGTCCAGCGCCGCGTGAGATGCTTCCACGACCTCATGCGGCGTGCTTTCTGCCGTATTCACCGGCGCGTCGCTTTTTTGGAGGAACACAAGATACTCGATGTTGCCCTCCGGTCCTTTGACCGGCGAGAACGTAAGTCCCTGTACGGAATATCCGTTTTCCACTGCAAAATCGCAGATCATCTGCACCACTTCCTCGTGCACGGCTTTGTCGCGCACAACGCCCTTTTTGCCCACTTTTTCCCTGCCGGCTTCAAACTGCGGCTTAATAAGGCACACGGCTTTGCCGCCGTCCTTTAAAAGCGGACGCACGGCGGGCAAAATAATTTTGAGCGAGATGAACGATACGTCTACGGAGAAGAAGTCAATCTCCTCCGGAATTTGCTCGCGTGTGAGATAGCGGGCGTTCGTACGCTCCAGATTCACCACGCGCGGGTCGGTGCGCAGCTGCCAGGCGAGCTGCCCGTAGCCGACGTCTACGCTGTATACTTTGGAGGCGCCGTTTTGCAGCATGCAGTCCGTAAAGCCGCCCGTAGATGCGCCGATGTCCATACATACGGTGTTTTCGAGCTTGATTGGAAACAGCTGCATAGCTTTTTCAAGCTTTAAGCCGCCGCGGCTGACGTAACGCAGCGTGTTGCCGCGCACCTCTAAGACTGCGTCTTCACGCACGGTGTCACCGGGCTTATCGAATTTCTGGTTATCCGCGTAAACACAGCCCGCCATGATTAGCGTGCGCGCTTTTTCGCGGCTGGGCGCAAGCCCTTTTTCATAAAGCAGGACGTCTATCCTTTTTTTCATATAGAAACTGCCTTTCCATCTTTCTTTTCTGCGGTTTGCAGCGCCGTGTGTACGGCGTTCACCATGCCCTCTACGTCAAGACCGAGCTTGTGCAGCGTGCGGAACATAGGCGCGTGCTTGATGAATCCGTTTTCAATAGCGTGCACTTCGTAGTGTCCTCTGAAATTGCGATCCAACAGCATGGCGCCGAATTCCTCCGCGATGCCGCCTTGGCGGACGCCCTCTTCAAAGAACAGCACCGTGGGACACCTTAAGACCGCTTCCACCGCTTTCGGATCGATCGGCACGATGCGATTGAGCTTCACGATGCGGCACTTTATGCCCTCTTTTTCGAGCGTTTCCGCCGCTTCGCACGCAAACGAGAACATACGGCCGTAGGTCACAAGCGTGACAGAAACATCTTCCGTGCCGAACACATAAAACGGCTTGCCGGAAAGCGTGTAGTTTTCCGGGCGATACAGCTCTTTGCCGCGCGGGTAGCGAATAGCATAAAGGTGGTTTTCTCCCTTAATACAGTCATCAAGATTGTCCGAGAGCTCATCGTAATACGTCGGCGCGTACACGTGGATGTCCGGCACGGTGCGCAGGAACGCGGCATCGAACACACCTTGGTGCGTCTGGCCGTCTTCGCCGACCACGCCGGCTCTGTCCACGGCCAGAATAATTTTGAGATGCTGCAAGGCGCCGTCGTGGATGAGCTGGTCGTACGCGCGCTGTAAAAACGTGGAATATACCGCAAAAACCGGAATCATGCCGCCGCGCGCCAGACCGGCGCAGAACGTGACGGCGTGTTCCTCCGCAATGCCGACATCAAAGAAACGGCTGCGGTATTTTTCGCGGAAATCCGTCAGACCGGTGCCGGATTCCATCGCCGCCGTAACGGCGCACAGCTTCTCATTTACACCGGCTATCGTGCACATCGTCTCGCCGAATGCATGCGAAAAGCCCTTGGCAATGGCTTCGCCCGCGCCCTTTTCGCGGTCAAACGCCGCAAGGCCGTGGTAAACGCTCGGAGCGTTCTCCGCGTATTTATATCCGCGTCCTTTATAGGTGCGGATGTGGATGAGCACCGGCTTATCCATATCGCGCGCCATCGTCAAAACCGACGTCAAGGTGCGCAGGTCGTGTCCGTCAAACGGACCGTAATAATTAAAGCCAAGATCCTGAAAGATCGTGGTGTTGAAAATATTCTTTTTGATTTGGTTTTTCACGCGGCGCACTTCGGCAGCCATGTGCTCGCCCACCTTCGGCACGCGGCACAGTGCGGCTTCGACGCTGTCTTTTGCGTTCAAATACCCCGGCTTTGCGCGCACATAGGAAAGATAACGCGCAATGGAGCCCACGTTGCGGGAAATGGACATGGCGTTGTCATTCAAAATAACGATCATATTGCGGTTGATGCGGCCCGCATTGTTGAGGCCCTCATACGCAAGGCCGCCGGTCAACGCGCCGTCGCCGATGACGGCGATGACATGGCCGGGGTCACCCGCAAGTGCCTTTGCAACGGAAAGGCCGAGCGCCGAAGAAATGGACGCGCTGCTGTGCCCCGTTGTAAACGGGTCGCAGTCGCTTTCTTCTCTCGACGGAAAGCCCGAAAGCCCGTCCTCGCGGCGCAGCGTGGAAAACGCTTCTTCTCTGCCGGTTAAAAGCTTGTGCGCGTAGGATTGGTGCCCCACGTCCCACACGATGCAATCCTCCGGCAAGGTGAACACACGGTGCAGCGCCACAGTAAGCTCCACCACGCCCAAATTGGAAGCGAGATGGCCGCCGTTGTCCGCCACCGTGCTGATGATCTCTTCCCTGATCTCATCGCAAAGCTCCGGCAGCTCGTTTACCGCAAGCTTTTTTACATCGTTCGGGGCCTTGATTTTACTGAGCAATCTGCTCATACTTACACCAGTCCGTTCTGTATTTTTGCTGCCGTTACGGCGTTTTTCATCAGCATTGTGATGGTCATGGGACCTACGCCGCCGGGCACCGGCGTAAGGTAGCCGGCGACTGCCTCGACGCTTTCGTAATCAACATCGCCGCACAGCTTGCCGTTTTCATCGCGGTTCATGCCGACATCAATCACCACGGCACCGGGCTTTACCATATCGCCGGTGACAAATTTCGCCTTGCCGACCGCGACAACGAGAATATCCGCCGTTTTGCAGATCTCTTTCAAATTTTTCGTGTGACTGTGGCAGATCGTCACCGTGCCGTTTTCATGCAGAAGCAGCATAGCCATCGGCTTGCCGACGATGTTGCTGCGGCCGATGACGACGCAGTTTTTGCCGTCGATTGTGACGCCGGTAGAGCGGATGAGCTCGATGATGCCCGCGGGCGTACACGGCAAAAACGCGAAATCGCCGATCATGATGCGGCCGACATTTTCGGCGTGGAACGCGTCCACGTCCTTTTTCGGGTCGATATGCTCCACGATGAGCGCTTCGTTCAAGTGCTTCGGCAGCGGAGACTGCACCAAAATGCCGTTGATTTTCGGGTCTGCATTCAGCTTTTCGATAAGCGCCAAAAGCTCCTCCTGCGTGGTGTTTTCCGGCAGGACGTGTTCCTCGGAGTAAATGCCGGTCTCGGCGCAGGCCTTGCCTTTGTTGCGCACGTAGATTTTAGACGCGGGGTCTTCGCCGACAAGCACGACCGCCATGCCGGTCTGAACGCCCTGCTTTTTTAAAGCGGCAACTTCTTCGGCAATTTCGCCGCGTACCTTTGCCGCAACGGCCTTGCCGTCAATTCTCACTGCCATCGTTCTTCTCCTCGCTTTCCCCTTCTGCCGTTTCATTCACCTCTTCGGCTTCATCAGACGGCTCTTCGGAAGTGTTTGCATCCGCATTTCCTTCCGTTTTTTCATTTTCCGCCTCGGCAGCTTTCTTTACGCCGGTGCCGACTGTCATGTGCTCCTGTGCTTCTTCGGCGCTCATGCCGGAGAAAATGGTGCTTTCGGCAGTGTCGTCAATCTCGACCTTCTCCGCCTTGTCTTCAACTGTCAGGCCGGCAGCTTCCATCGCCTTGCGGCTGCCGCAGCCCGTAAGCTTATGGCAGTTGCGGAACACGATGAGCAAAACAGCAGCGACGAGTGCCGAAGCCGCAGCAAGCACCTGCGAAACGCGCAGATCGATACCCGGCAACAGCAGACTGTCTGTGCGCAGACCTTCAATGAAGAAGCGCGTCACGCCGTACCAGATGATGTATAATAAGAACGTCTGGCCGTCATACCGGCGCAGGTGGCGCGTGAATAAATGCAGTAAAACAAAGCCTAAAAGGCACAAAATCGATTCGTAAAGGAAGCACGGGTGCACATTGCCTACCACTTCTGCGGCGGTACGGTCACTGTACATGCCCCACGGCAGGTCGGTCGCGCAGCCGAAAGCTTCTTGGTTCACAAAGTTACCCCAGCGGCCGACACCCTGACCGATGAGATAGCCAAGAGACGCGACATCCAGCACGGCGAACAGGTTCATCTTGCGGATCTTCGCGACGATGCCGCCACACAGCAGGCCGCCGATGATGCCGCCGTAAATGCCGAGGCCGCCCTCTTTGATGTTGAAAATCTCCATCGGGTTCGTGATGTACTTGTCGCCCGGGTAGAAGATGACGTAGTAAAGGCGCGCGCCGATAATGCCGCCGAGCAAGCCGGCGATGATGGCATCGAGCAAGTGGTCTTTATTGATATTCATTTTTTTGCAGGAGGAAAAACCGTACAGCACCGCCAGCAGGAAACCGATGCCGATGATGATGCCATACCAGTAAATAGTGAAATTACCGACCTGAAACGCGATGGGATTGACCTCCACCGAAATTCCGAGATTCGGGAACTGAACTTGATGCGTCATGACTGTATATCCTTTCGATTAAGCTTCGTCCAACGGACGAATGATGGAAGCTGCCGTTTTGTCCATATCAAACAGCGTCTGAATGCGCGCGTTCACGTCTTCCGCGGTGATTTCGGAGAAGCACTCGATGTAGCGGAACAGCTCGCGGTCGTTAAAGTGCATGGTCATCACGGCGTTCGCGATGACATCCGGACTATTGAGGCCGGAAACATTTGCGCCGTAAAGGGACTTCGCGCTGCGGCGCACGTCTTCCTCCTTGACACCTTCGCGCTTTAAACGTGCCATTTCCTCGCGGATGGCATCACACACGGCCTCCGGGTTGCCGGATTCGCCGCCGAACAGCAGCGCACCGTAGCCCGTGCCCTCAAAATACTCGTAGCTGAAGGAAGCTTCGTTCACAAGGCCCGCATCTAAGAGCTTGCGGAACATCGGCGAACTGTCGGACGCCATAATGTCGAGCAGCACCTCGGTGACGGCAAGGTCTTTTTCCGTGCGGTGCGCACCGGTTACGGCCTCTTTCACGCCGAACTGGAACATCGGGCACGCCACGGGCAGCTTTTCTTCGACGAGCGGCTGCACGATGGTATCGGGCTCCTCTTCAAAAACGCGTTCCACCTCAACGGGCTCGCTCTTTTTCAGCATTTTGTCGCACAGCGAGAGGACTTCCTCCTCCGTGCAGTTGCCGCAGACGCACAGTGCCATGTTGTTGAGGTTATAGAACGTGTTGTAGCAGCGGTAAAGGTACTCCGGGGTGATTTCCGCAATGCTCTCCACCGTGCCCGCAATGTCGTCTTTGATCGGATGCGTGTGGTACATGGCGCGCAGCAGGCTGAACATCATGCGCCACTGCGGGTCATCGTCATACATTTTGATCTCCTGGCCGATGATGCCGAGCTCTTTTTCAACGGTCTGCTTTGTAAAATACGGGGACTGCACGAAGTCGAGCAAAATCTCCAGCGCCTGCTCTGCGTTTTCCGTGCAGGAGAACAGGTAGCGCGTCGTCTCAAACGACGTATACGCGTTTGCGGAAGCGCCGATCTCGGCATAGCGGCCGAATGCGTCGCCGTCTTCGCTTTCAAAAAGCTTGTGCTCCAAAAAATGCGCGATGCCCGCGGGTGTTGTCTCTGCCTTATCCTCGTCGCTGCGTTTAAAGACCTTATCGATGGAGCCGTAGCGCGTGCCAAACACCGCATACGTACTGCGCATTTCCGCTTTCGGGTATATAAACACGGTCAGGCCGCTTGCGTGTTTGACGCAGCGGTAGCCGTCCCGAAGAAGTTTGCTTTCCACAAGGGTATTCTTCATTTCTGCGCTCATTTTGCCGCTCCTTTCAGCTTATAGACCGTATCGAGCGTGACGCGCTCGGCGGCGCTGACGATCTCGTCCTTCGTGATGTTCATGATACGCTCCGCATATTCCTCCGGCGTGTGGAGCTTGCCCTGCAGCATGCCGCTGAGATACCACGTCTCCATGGATGCTGCGGAATCTGCCACGGCGTTGTAGCTGTTGCACATGGCGAGCTTTGCAAAGAGAATCTCATCGTCCGTGATATTGCCCTTTTTCATATCGTCGAGCTCTTTTAAAATCGCTTCTTCCGTGCGGTCGAGGTCTTTGGTCTCCACGCCGCTCTGCACGAACATGACGTTCTTCGGCGTATCGTGGCGCGCGGCGCAGTAGTAGCAAAGGCTCTGCTTTTCGCGCACGTTCATAAAGAGCTTGCTGCTCGGTGTGCCGCCGAGCACAACGGACATCAGCTTTGCCGCAAGGCGCTCTTCCGGCGTGGTGCCGATGGCAAAGCCCATGACGAGCTTAGACTGCACAACGGGCATTTCTTCCGTCACACGCTTTACGTCTCCCGATGCTGTGTGGCGCTTTGTTTCAATGGACACCGCGTCGCGCGTGCCGAGGCGCTTTATAAGCTGCTGCGCAAAGCGGTCGTCCGCACCGTCGCCGATCGTGAACTGGCAGATCTGCGCGTGCTTTACGGCATACTCCCACGCCGCTTTCACGCCCTCGCGGGTCGCATTCAAGATCGCCTCGCGCGTACCGATGCGCGGCACACCTGCGGGTTCGCCCGCAAACATGGTCTGCACACAGCGCTGCATGGCATACGTCGCCTTATCGTTATATTCCGCGTCAAGCGTCTCCAAAAGCTGGCGCTGCTCCTGTAAAAAACCGTCCTCCGGGAACAGGCCGTTTTCGTCGCACAGCGGCGTGAACAGAATGCTCTCCAGCATTTCGGAAAGCGCCTGCTGCACATCTTCGCCGTCGAACGCATACGGGTTCGCAATACCGGCTGCGGCAAGCGTTAAAATCTGGTTATCGCCCACACGCGTTACACCCGGCTGCACCGAAGCGCCGTACAGCTCCGCAAGGCGCTTGCCGAACTGCGTGTAATCGGGGTATTCGCGCGTCGCACGGGAGATTATATTCGGGACGAGTGCATATAAAGCCGCATTTTCCGGCGTGGTAAGCGGCAGCACAAGGTGTGCGGAAACGCGTGCCGTTTTAAACTGCGGCGTGCTGCTCCAGAACGCCTGCAAGCCGCAGTCCTTCTGTTCAAAAAAATGATTATTCATCTCTGAAATTTTCCTTCCTGAAATAGTTTAAAACCGAATTTTCAAAAGGTATAGTTGCATAAATATGCTTTCGTATTCGTATTATAGCACAGCTTTTTTCAAT
>ERZ1673697.559-NODE-559-length-56271-cov-7.560179_pt1 | contig 56271 bp, 65 predicted proteins | sample MGYA00580227_ERZ1673697 | MGnify/ENA primary metagenome ERZ1673697 (study PRJEB41218, sample SAMN15661759) | gut metagenome | host: Homo sapiens | place: Canada: London | collected 2015-08-20/2019-03-30 | study: EMG produced TPA metagenomics assembly of... | reverse complement strand
TTTGTGAAGATGAAAAAACCATCATCCTTATTGCAGATGCCATCAAAAAACATCCGGAAATGGATGTCCCGGAAATTTATAGTTTATTATTTCACTCTTAATCCAAAAAATCCACTGTATCCAAATCGCTGATACAGTGGATTTCACACGGTCATTCGCCCATTTTATAAAGATTTTTTAATTTTGTCACGAATATAGGTTTCCAGCGCCTCTTTTTCCTCTGGCCTGCAGTAAATTTTCGTTCTTAACGTTCCTCCCTCGGAATCTTCGATCAAAATACAATCGCTCCGGTTGGATTCTGACACAGATTTTATCTCCTCCCACCGCAGAAATTTCTTCTGAGGCAGCATCGGATTGGACGTTATAATTCCACCTGAACAGATTTTTTGAGGTAAATTTTCCATAACTTCCATAAGGATTAATTCCACCAGAAAAATGACGCCGGCAATGATACCCACTCTGCTGATTTTCAGCGATAACACAAGCCAGACAAGGACCGCGCCTGTAAGTATAACTCCGGTTCCTAATAAAATTTCCATGAATTGTCTTTTCCACGGTTTTCTGATAATTTGAACCACTTCACCTGAAATACGTTTCCGCCTGAAATATTTATAAAATTTTATCCCTACTATAATCGTATAGACTATGCTGATACTCATCAGATATAAATTAAGATACTTGTATCCCTCGTTCAACAGACCACCTCCTACGCCCCCAAATTAAAGGCTTCGCATCTTTTCCCGACATACCTCCGGCAGACTCTCCCGCGGTTTCAGACGAAAATAAGCATATTTCCTCACTCCCGGTTCTTTTAAATGAACCTTCACCTGACTATTCTCCAGAATCTCTATGGATTCAATATCCTCCCAGGTTTCAAATTTAAGATAGTCTCTGAACCCCCTTTCAAAAATTCGAACCGGCAGCCAGCGTTCAATCAAAAGCAGTACGACGGTGACTGTCCGCAGCCAAAAATCGGCAGAAGCCGTTCGCATACTTCCATCGATGACATTCCAGAAAATCAAAACCATAAAAACCAGCCATATTAAGCCTATACCGGCTTTTTCCTTTTTTGTATAACCACTGTACAAGAGCAATCTGCCCCATGACTTCGGAGGGCGCATATAGAATAAGATTCCAAAGACAGCGATCAGACTCAGGATCAGACACGCCAGATTAAAAATCATCGTAAAAGCCATCAAACCAAACATAACGTAAATCATATCAATAAACACCTCCCGCCTTTTAGGTAACACTTCGCCCATTTTATAAAGATTTTTTAATTTTTTCACGAATATAGGTTTCCATCGCCTCTCCAAATACATTCCTTCAAAACAATTATGAAAATTTTGACAAATTCATTGATTTTGTCAAAATTTTCACACTTTTTTTCTAATTAAATTATAACGGAATTTTTAAAAACACACAAGAAAAAACCGCCTGCGGACGGAATTTTTAATGCCTTTCAGGCATACATTTCCAATCCGAAGACAGTCTGTCCTTTTCCGATATTCTGTTTCCTTTAAACAGATGCTGTTCCCGCTCTTATTCCTCCACCGTCCACTCGGAACGCTGTTTTAATTCTTTATTTAAAACATTGATCCAATAGCGCTCTTTCCATATCAAATACCGGTTCCACGGGTTCCGTGTCTTTTTCCACTGTTGTATCCGCGACGTCCGAAGCAGCAAATCCGCAGCCAATGCCTCCTTTGTCGCCAGTGCCAGCGATTCCTCATCCCACTTCCGAGGTTCTGTTAATATTTTACGATACATAGAATCCCCCTGATTTTCAATTTATGCTTCATCCTTTCGATTTATGACGCTGTCCGAAACGCAGAAATTTATTATTCTTTTTCTCTTTCAATTATCTTCTTTTTAGTATATCATAGAAGTAATAAAAATGATAAAGAAACCCTTTATATTCAGGAGGTTTTTTATGAACGACATAAGTATGTTTGATATTATCGGCCCAAATATGATCGGGCCTTCCAGCTCCCACACTGCCGGAGCTTTACGGATTGCTCATCTGGCCGGGAAACTGGCTCACAGCAAAATCCTGTCCGTAACTTTTATCCTCTATGGCTCCTTTGCATGGACTTACCACGGACATGGTACGGACCGCGCCCTTGTCGGCGGAATTCTTGGCTTTCTTCCCGATGATGAACGTATCCGTGATTCCTTCCGTCTGGCCGACGATGCCGGGCTGATTTATCAATTTATAGAAAATACCACAGAAAAAGATATTCATCCAAATACCGTGGATATCATTCTTCACTGTGAAAACGACCGGAAGATCGAACTTCGCGGTGAATCTGTCGGCGGCGGCACTGCTGTCATCCGCCGTCTGAACGGTGTGGATATTGCACTGACCGGAACTTATCCGACGCTGATTGTCCACCATAAAGACCGTAAAGGTGTCCTTGCCTATATCACGACCGTCTGCAGCGGTATTGATCTGAACATTGCCTTTATGAAGGTGTACCGAAAAGCCAAAGGAGATTCTGCTTATGCGATTATTGAAGTGGATTCTCCGATTCTCCCATCCATTGTCGATGTCCTCATGTGCCATGATGCCATCATCGATGCCACCATCGTACCGGCGATTTAATAAAGGAGGAAGTCGAAATGAATTTTACCAGCGGAAAACAGTTACTTGATATATGTTCGGAAAAAAACATCAGCATTTCCCAGGCCATGTTCCTCCGGGAAACAACTTATCTCGAACAGGATTCTGTCGAAGTCACTCAAAAAATGGAGCGGGCTTATGACATTATGAAGCAGTCCATTCACCGCGCTTTAAATGAAGATTTAATCGGTATGGGCGGTATGATCGGCGGCGAAAGTAAACATCTGGATGCTCTGAGAAAATCCGGAAAGAACATCTGCGGCACGCTTATTTCCAAAGCGATCACCTATGCTGTCGGCGTCCTTGAAGTCAACGCCTCCATGGGTCTGATCGTCGCCGCACCGACCGCCGGTTCCTCCGGCGTTTTGCCGGGTGTTCTCTGCGCCATGCAGGAGGAATACACCCTTGAAGACGCTGTCATCATTCAGGCGCTTTACACGGCGGCGGCTGTCGGTTATCTCATTACCCGAAACGCTACAACCGCCGGAGCCGAGGGCGGCTGCCAGGCAGAAGTCGGATCAGCCAGCGCCATGGCGGCGGCAGCCATCACCCAGCTTATGGGCGGTACCCCATCCCAGTGTCTGGATGCCGCATCCTTTGCCCTGATTAATATTCTCGGACTTGTCTGTGACCCGGTGGGCGGTCTGGTTGAGATTCCATGCCAGAACCGGAATGCCATGGGCGCATCCAATGCCCTTGTCAGCGCTGAAATTGCTCTCAGCGGTATTCAAAGTGTTGTCCCTGTGGATGAAGCCATTGAAGTGATGTACCGTGTCGGCCGTTCGCTTCCCGTACAGCTTCGCGAGACATCACAGGGCGGTACCGCTGTCGCTCCGAGCGCCTGCCATGCCTGCAAAACCAAATGGAAAAAACAGATCTGATTCACAAATGCCCTTCACATATACCCCACTTATTAAAAGAGGTTTCGTCGGAAAACGAAACCTCTTTGTCTATTCATTGCGATTAATATATTCACAGGCGGCAAGCCCTGCCACTGCTCCGTCCGATGCCGCGGTTGTCAACTGACGTACGGTTTTTGTCCGGCAGTCTCCTGCCGCAAAAATGCCCGGTTCTGAAGTTTTGCAGTCCTCAAGCGCACGAATGTAGCCGCTCTCATCCAGCTCTACTAACGCTTCAAAAGCATGGTTATCCGGCATCTGACCGATCGCCACAAAAAGTCCGTTGATTTCCAGTTTCCGTTCCTCTCCGGTCACCTTATCTTTCACCCGGATTCCCTCGACACCGTTTTCTCCGAGGATTTCTGTAACCACTGAATTCAGAACAAATTCGACATTCTCCTTTTTACGCAGATTTTCCACAAGCCACTGTTCACCGCGAAACGCATCCCTGCGATGAATCAGATAAACCTTCGAACAATAACTGCTCAGAAATTCCGCATCCTCCAATGCCGTGCTTCCGCCGCCGACCACGGCCGTCACCTGATTTCTGAAAAAAGCGCCGTCGCAGGTCGCACAGTAAGAAACTCCGGCGCCAATCAGTTCCATTTCCCGTTCCAGGCCCAGCGGACGGTTTTTCGCCCCCGTAGCCAGAATGACCGAATGGCACGGAAGCTCCCGTTCATCCGTATAGACCACAAAATCCCTGCCTGTTTTTTCCACACGGCTGACCGCTTCAAAGGCAATCACCGCGCCAAGATTCTGAGCCTGTTCATAAAGGCCCGTTGCAAATTCAAAACCGGAAATCTTTGCAATTCCTGGATAATTTTCAACTTCCGGTGAATTAATAATCTGACCCCCGTAATTCTCTCCTTCCAGAACCAGAACGCTCTTTCCTGCCCGCACGCCGTAAATAGCCGCAGAAAGTCCTGCAGTTCCGGCGCCGATAATAATCATATCGTACATACGCCACCTCCGTTATTTTCATAAAATCTTTTCGAAATATTATACCACATTTCTTCATTAAAAAACATATCCCGGTCAAAAGCATTGACTTTTGACACTGCCGGCTCTACACTAAAATAAACCCTGCCTGCAGGCATACATATATATTTAAGAAAGGATGTGCTCCCATGTTTGATTACCAGAAACAGACCTTCCTAAAGCTTCCCACACCGGTAAGCTTTCTTCCGAATCTCTCCGAGCGGCTCGATATTCAGCTTTATATAAAACGGGATGACCTGACCGAATTCGGCGGCGGAGGAAATAAATTAAGAAAGCTGGAATATCTTCTTCATGATGCCCGGGAAAAAGGCGCCACGATGCTGATTACCGTCGGCGGCGCCCAGACAAACCACGGCCGGCTGACCGCTGCCGTCGCTGCCAGAAATCAAATGAAATGTGCCATTATCTGTATGGATGACTATCCCGGAGAATTATCCGCCAATCTGCTTCTGGACCGGATCTTCGGTGCCCGGGTCATTCTCCACAAACCGGATGGCACACCACTGGCAGACGTTGTCAAAGACACGATAAAAGCCTACGAATCCCGGGGAGAACGGTGCTATTTTATCCCCATGGGCGGCTCAAATGAAATCGGCGCCCTCGGATATTATGAATGTGCCCGGGAGCTCAAAAATGATTTTAAATCCGGCCATGTGATTGTCCCCCTTGGAAGTATGGGAACCTATATGGGTCTTTTCTGCGGCCTTCACGGCTCCGGTTTAAAACTTACCGGCATCCAGATTATGCCTTATGAAGAAAATGTTTTCAGCTATGCCCGAAATTATTTTCAGAAAATCAACGATGCCTGGAAGCTCGGCATAACGGCCGCCGAAACGGACTTTGATATCGAAACAGAATATCTCTATGGCGGATACAACCTTCCTTCCGAAGAAGTGCGAAATGCTATTTACGATATGGCCCGCTCCGAAGCTATTGTCCTCGACCCGTGCTATACCGGAAAAGCCTATGCCGCCCTTCTGGATATGATAAAACAGGAAAAAATCCGAAAAGGTGAAACGGTCATTTTTATCCATACCGGAGGTTTTCCGGGCGTCTATACACCGGCCCACCGCAAAGCCTTTGAAGCTGAACTGATGGACGGCATTACAATTCTTTAAAATTTGCGGAACAGACAAAACGCTCCGATAACGAAAAAACGCCTGCAAAGAATATCAGCTTTTCTTTGCAGACGCTCTTTTTCAGGCAGTAAAAAACCTGTGTATCCCCCAAACTTTTATTTTGGCATTGTCAGCAGGTAACTCGACAAAATATCAATAAATTCTCCCGATGTCGGTTTCCGGTACAGACGAATTCCGGCCATAGTTTCAAGTACTTCTGCATACTCACTCTGCCAGCAGCTTGTAACAACGGTTCGTATATCCCGCTCCACGCAATTCATGGATGTACCATGTATCCGTGCAATTTCCGGATACAGATATTTTGAAATATATAACAGCCTTGAAGCATCCGTCATTACCAGACGGACTGCATCCGCCACATAATAATAACCTTTGTATGTCCGCCGTATTCCCAATGCTCTTAAAACATCATATATACGGCCCATATCTCACCTCCTGCGTCAACCATTTTAATATATCACTTCCCCGCTCCTTTGTCAGTATATGACAGAAAAAGATACATAATAGACAATGTTCGACGTTTAATCCGCTGTATTTACATCCGTTTCACAGCATCCATGGCCAGTTCCGAACGTTCACATTCACTGGCATTTAACGTCAGTTGGAAACACAGTTCGCTGCCTTTCATATGTTCCGAAGCATAACTCAAACCATTCGTCCGTTCATCCAGAAACGGACAGTCAATCTGCTTCGGATCACCAAGCAGAATAATTTTTGTCCCTTTACCGGCTCTGGTAATGATTCCTTTAATCTGATTCGGCGTCATGTTCTGGGCCTCATCAATGATTAAATAGGTATTCACAAAGGAACGTCCCCGGATGAAATTCATAGCCTCCGCCTGAATAACGCCTCTGTCAAAAATCTCCTCAATTTTTCCCCGAAGTTCCTTTTCATTTTTATAACGTTCTTCCTCATTTGAATCAATCAACTGTTCCAGATTATCAATAACCGGACGCATCAGCGGTGAAATTTTTTCCTGTTCATCCCCCGGAAGAAAACCGATATCCGAGTCAAATTGGGCATTTGGCCGGCTAATAATAATCCGCCGATACTCTCCCGTCGGCTGATTCAGAATCTTCTCCAGCCCTACAGCCAGAGAATAAAAGGTTTTTGCCGTTCCCGCCATACCTTTGACAATAACCAGCGGCGCCTTGGCCGCATCGACCATCAAAGCCTCCTGAAGAAAATACTGTCCGACATTTCTCGGACACACACCATAGGGTTTCGCCTTCTTGAACTGCAAGGGCACAAGCTTACCATGTTCAACCCTTCCCAAATGGGTTTTTTTAAGAGACTGATCTTCTTTCAGAATAATAAATTCATTTTCCGTAAATGACAGTTCCACCACATTTCCATTATCATCCACCTGATATAAATCCTCCAGAGGAATGGGCTTTTTCTTAAAATTTCTGAAATTTTCCGATGATGTATAGCACTCACCGCGTCCACAGTACTGATCCTGCTCATAGGACACCTGCTCTGTGATAAAATCCTCCGATTCAATGTCTAAAATAGAGGCCTTCATACGCAAAAGGATATCCTTAGTCACTAAAATAACCCTTTCTTCTTTTTCCTGAAGCCCTTTACAAACCTTTAAGAGCCGGTTATCCATCCGGTCTTCCGGAAGATATTCGGGAAGCTCCACGTGAATACAGTTGGTCTCAATCCGCAATGTTCCGCCGTTTTTAGTGGAAACGCCATGCATCAGATCGCCGGTCATTCGAAATTTTTCCAGACACCGGATAACTTCTCTGGCATTGGCTCCTCTCTCGCCTTCTGCCTTCTTTAAACTATCCAGTTCCTCAACGACAACAAAAGGGAGTACCACCTGATTCTCCTGGAAACATTCAAAAGCATAAGGGGCCTGAATCAGAACATTGGTATCAATCACATAAGTCTTACGCATCGGACACACTCCTTTGAGTACTTTTTGTTTTAATCCTACTATTTTCTTATGAATCTTTAATGGCCTTTATGTAAAAAATGAAAAAAAATTCCCTGATGCCCAAGCTGAGGCGCCCCCAAGTCTGACTTTTTTTGGTGGGCGGTACAGGCAGCAGAGAATTTTAATATTCTTATCCCTTGTTTTATAATGAAATTTCGGATTTCATACGATAAATGCCATCCTGCAGAATTTCTTCTGCTTTCAGCGGGTCGATATCCAGCCCTTCCACGGTAAAGGATGTAAACTCCCGAATTCCAAGCATCTGTGCAAACTCCCGGACATACTCGGCTCCCAGATGACGCCCCTCGATATATCCGCCGCAGGTACTCAGATAGACAATTTTATCCCCGTGGCAATAGCCCACGCTGCCGCTTTCTTCATAACCGAAGGTAATCCCAACGATCGCCACATGTTCCAGATAAACCTTTAATAATGACGGGAAGGACAGATCCCAGTAAGGCGCTGCAATAACAATTACATCTGCCGCTTTAAACTGGTTGGCATAGCGAAACACCGGTGAATCCTTTTCCCCCTTTTTGATCCTCAGTTCTCTTTCATAAATTTCTTCCCGCGTCACCGGCGCCAGATTTTCATGGTTCAGATTTAAAATTTCAACATTATAATCCCCGCTTATATTTTCCAAAAAGGCTTCATACAGCTTTTTCGTCCGGGATTCCTCGCCACGGATACAACAGTCTACGACCAGCATTTTCATCAAATCGTCCTCCTTTTTTCAAAAAAATCCTTTTCCATTGTTCAAATGTCTCTCGGATACTTCACTCATCTGTCTTTATTATAGCATCCTCCACCATCAATTGCAAATCGAAACGCCGGGATTCTTCCGTTCTATGGCGCTGCATTCAGCATTTTCTCGGCAAAAATTCCATAGCCCTTTGTCGAGTCATTGACAAACACATGGGTCACCGCCCCGATAAATTTTCCATTCTGGATAATCGGCGAACCGCTCATCCCCTGAACAATACCATTGGTCCGGTTCAGGAGTTCCGGATCCGTAATCTGAATGACCATATCCCGGTTTTTATCCACGCTCCCCATATCAATACTTTCTATTTCCACGGCATAATCTTTAACGGTTCCATCCACACAGCACCGGATACTGGCCGGACCTTTTTCGATATCCTGTTTATATCCGACCGGAAGGGCCTGCTGTTCATCATACAGGCAGACTTCTTCCGCCAGACTGCCGAAAATTCCATTTTCATTATTTGATGTAATCGCTCCCAGTATTTCCCCCTGTCTGTAATCAATGGAGCCGATCATTTCCCCCGGATTTCCGTCTGCCCCCTTAACAATTGAAAAAATCTGCGTCTGGTACAGCCGCCCGCCGCTGATGTCAATACGCAGACTTGTATCGACATCCGTGATTCCATGACCGAGAGCCCCAAAATGATTTTCCGGATCCACATAGGTGAGCGTTCCGATTCCCTGGGCATCCTGACGAATCCAGGCGCCAATTTTGTATTCCGATTCCGATGTCCGCACCGGTGTCATCCGGAGCGCCGTCTCGTCCTTTCCCCGAAGAACGTTCAGCAGGATATCGCCGCCCTTCCAGTTTTCAAGAATTTCCGTCAGACCATCAATGGAATGAATCATTTTCCCGTCCGCTTCCAGAATATAATCACCCCTCCGCAGGATATTTTCCGAAGGACTCGTCCGCCGCCCTTCCATATCCGCCACTTCGCCTGTGTCAAGAACGAGTACTCCTTTTGTTTTTATATAAATTCCCACCGGCATCCCCAGAGGCATCACCTTTCTCTCAGCCGTAACTCCGGCGTCCACCGGCATCGTCAGAGGCAGATGTGAAAGATAATATAAAAAAGCAACGATATATACCCCAAAGATCAGCAGCAGCCATTTACGGTATTTTTTCCGATTCATCCCATCGCCTCCACAAAAAAATTTCCGATGCCATAAAAAATGAAGGATATACCTTCATCGTACATCCTTCATAGTATGTGATATATTTAATTTTTCAAACAGGTTATTCTAAACTGCTCTGCCATTTTTTTCATTTCATCGGCGCTGTCCAGAATATTTTTTGTAATTTCCACACCGCCCATAAGCCGTCCGACTTCCCGGATTTCCTCTTCACCGGAAAGCTTCCGGATTCCGGTCCGTGTCTTCTGGCCGTCCGCCGTTTTTTCAATCAGATAATGGCTGTCCGCCATCGCTGCAATCTGAGGCAGATGAGTGATGCAGAGCACCTGATGGTTTCTTCCGATATAGGCCAGCTTTTCCGCCACCTTCTGAGCCGTTCTTCCGCTGATTCCCGTATCAATCTCATCAAAAATCAGGGTTGGTATCTCATCTACCTGCGCCAGGACCGATTTGATTCCCAGCATAATTCTTGACAGCTCACCGCCGGATGCCACCTGGCCCAACGGTTTCACATCTTCCCCGGGATTTGTGGAAACAAGAAATTCCACATCATCACTGCCGCTTCGGGTATATTTTCCGAGAGGTTCCACACGGATTTTAAACTGCACCTGAAGAAAATTCAGATCTTTCAGCGCTTCCTCCATCTGCTTTTCCAGCACTTTTCCGTACTTTCTCCGGATCTCGCTGATCTCACGGCAAAGTGCGGACAGCTTCTTTTCACAGGCAGCCAGTCTGTCTCTGAGTTTTTCAAGCCAGCCGTCATAATCTCTGAGACGCTCCAGCTCCGTCTGCTTTTCTTCCTGATATTTTAAAACACGCTCAATGGTTCCGCCGTATTTTATTTTCAGACGGTTGACCAGATCCAGCCGGTCTTCCGTATCCTTAAAATCCTGTTCATCAAAAGTAAGTGTGCCCATATAAGCGGATAAATCCCGATTAAAATCGTTCAAAAGACTTTCAATATTTTCCAGTTGATTCCGAAGTCCGGATAATTCCGGGTCAAAATCTTCAACACTGTAAAAATTTTTAAGTCCCCGGCCGAGCTGTTCTCCCGCCGACATACTGTCCTCGTATCCGGTCCACTGATGAATCTGGGAAAGATTTTCAATAATCTGCCGTCCGTGGGACATTTTCATAAAATCCGCTTCAAGCTGGTCATCCTCTCCCGGAATCAGATGTGCTTTTTCGATTTCCTCCAGCTCAAACTCAAGGAAAGAAATCTGCCGCATCCGCTGTTCATTGTCCATAGCCTGGCTTTCATAGTCTTCTTTCAAATGAACATATTCCTGATAAACCTTTGCAAGCTGCTCTTTTTTATCGCCGAGAGGTTCCCGGATAAAGCGGTCGAGAATCACCTGATGTCTGGATTTATCCAGCAGGGACTGGTGGTCATGCTGACCGTGGATATCCATTAAAAGCTGCCCGGCCCGGCGGACAGCCGCCGCCGAAACAATTTCTCCGTTAATCCGGCTCACACTCCGTCCGGCCGTCATCCGCCGGGAAATAATGACAGAATCCTCCTCCACAGGTATATCCATTTCTTTCAGAGTTTCCAGAACCCTTTCATCCGAAACAGAAAAAAACAGTTCAGCCAGCGCGTAGTCGGCCCCTTTGCGAATCATATCCTTCGATACTTTTCCGCCGAGAGCCATATTCACGGCGCCCATAAGGACCGATTTTCCCGCACCGGTTTCACCGGTCAGAATATTTAAATGATCTGAAAAATTCATTTCCACTTCGTCGATCAGAGCCAGATTTTTTACATGTACATTTAAAAGCATTGTCTCTCCTATTTTAACATCTGATTAATCTGTTCCATAACCATATGAGCGTCTTCCCTGCTCCGGAGCGCGCACATGATCGTATCATCGCCCGCAATGCATCCGACAACGCCCGGAAGCTCCATATGATCGATAGCCACAGCCACAGCCATCGCCATGCCTGTCACCGTTTTTATCACAATAAGGCTCGATGCCATCTCTTTAGAAACGTAGCCCTCTTTCAAAACCCGGGAATATTTGTCTGTCATTTCCATTCTCGGTTTAATAAACGCCACATATTTCTGCCGCCCATTGCTTCCTGAAACCTTTGAAAGCTTCAATTCCCGGATATCTCTGGATATGGTGGCCTGGGTCACGGAAAAACCGTTTTCATTCAGCCGTTCTGCCAGATCTTCCTGGGTCTCAATATCGTATTTATCAATTAATTCCAATATTTTTATATGTCGTTTTGATTTCATTCCAACCTCTCCTGCCTTCTCCCCGTTTCAAATTTTCAGGCATTTTTTATCTTATTGCTCAGTGTATCACAAAAATTATTCTGTGGCATACAAATGATCGGCACACTGATATCCGACCGGACGATTTCAACCGAATCCCCCGATTCCAGTTCATAAACCGTCTGTCCGTCATAGGTCACCAGGGCTTCTTCTTTCTGTGTTTTTCTCCGGCGTCCCACCTCGATACGTACCCGGGCATTTGCCGACACAACAACACTCCGGGCGGACAGCGAATGGGGACAGATCGGTGTGATAATCATCATCTTTGTCTCCGGAAAGACAACCGGACCTCCCGCCGACAGATTATAGCCCGTCGAACCCGTCGGTGTGGAAACGATGACACCGTCCGCCGCATAAATATCCAGAAGCTGGTCATTGACAAATATTTTCAGTTCCACCAGCCGTGAAAAACCGGACCGGGTCACGATCACATCATTAAAAGCAATGCTTTTTTTCAGTCTGCGTTCACTGCGGCAGACCGTTCCCTGAAGCAGAATACGCTGCTGGATCGTAAACTTTTCATCGATCAGCGCATCCAGTCCTTCGTAAAGTTCCTCAACATCAATGGCTGCCAGAAATCCTACGGTTCCCATATTGACACCGACCATCGGAATATTCAGGCCGACGAAATCCCTGACCGTCTGAATGAATGTTCCGTCACCGCCAAGAACGATCACACATTCCACCGCTTCCTGAAGCTTTGTCGTATCCGTATATCCGGTTTCCAGAGGATCGTTTCCCTCCAGAGGCACTGCCAGGCGGCAGATTTTCCCCTGGGATTCCAGATAATTCTGAATATCTCCGGTCACCCTTAAATCTTTATCTTTATCCCGGTTTGTCACGATTAAAAATTTATCCATAATCCTCTCCCGTTACAGCCTCTCATGGGACTGCTCAACAACCCGTTTTACATCCACCGGTTCCGCAGAAATTTCTTCCGTCTCAGGCCGTTTCTCGATATATAATAAATATTCAATATTGCCTTCCGGACCTTTAATCGGTGAGTAATCCAGCCCGAGTACCTTAAAATGAAGCTTTTGTGCAATAGAAATGACTTTTTCAATCACCTCGATATGTACCGCTTTATCGCGGACAACGCCTTTTTTTCCGACTTTTTCCCGTCCGGCCTCAAACTGGGGTTTAATCAGACAGACCATGCGGCCGTCCTCTGTCAGAAGTTCTCTGGCTGCCGGAAGCACAAGACCCAGTGAAATAAATGAAACGTCTACTGAAGCAAAGCCGACCGGTTCTCCGATATCTTCCGGTTTTACATAACGGATATTTGTTTTTTCCATGCTGACGACCCGGGCATCCTGACGCAGCTTCCAGTCAAGCTGGCCCCGCCCCACATCGACGGCAAAGACTTTTACAGCGCCGTTCTGAAGCATACAGTCCGTAAACCCTCCGGTGGATGAACCGATGTCCATACAGACTCTGTCCGACACATCCACACCGAAAACGTCCATGGCTTTTTCCAGTTTATAGCCGCCCCGGCTCACGTATTTCATCGTATGGCCTTTAATTTCAATGGATGCTTTTTCTTCATCAAAGGTCGTCCCTGCTTTATCCTCCCGCTGGCCATTGACAAAAACATTGCCTGTCATAATAATGGCCTTGGCCTTTTCTCTCGAATCGGCCAGACGGCGTTCCACTAAAAGTACATCCAGTCTCTTTTTCATACCAATACCTCATTTAAAATATTTGCTGAAATCGCCCACGGGTCCATTCCCATGGACTGTTTGAGCCGGGCCACATTTCCATGCTCCACAAACTCGTCCGGAATTCCCACATGCTTCACGAATACAGGGAGTCCCTTCGTCATATAATAATCGGCAACTGCTTCACCGAAGCCGCCCCGAAGCACATTTTCTTCCATAGTGACAATCATATTATGCTTTTGGGAAAGCATATCCAGCATCTCCGTATCCAGGGGTTTGATAAATCTGGCGTTGACGACCGTCACCTGCAGTCCCTCTTTCGCCAGATAATCCTTCACCTGCACCGCGGTTTCCACCATACTTCCGACAGCCACCAGAGCCACCTGTTCCCCTTCATAGAGCAGCTCGCTCTTTCCGTGGACGATGGGCGCCCGGTGTTCTTTTTCCCCTTCATAGGCTGTTCCGCGGGGATACCGAATGGCCATCGGATGATTAAATTCCAGTGAAAATTTCATCACATCATAAAGTTCATATTTATTTTTCGGTGCAAAGACCGTCATTCCCGGAATCGAAGCGAAAAAGGATAAATCCAGGATTCCCTGATGGGTCTCCCCGTCAGCGCCGACAATCCCTGCCCGGTCTACACAAAATACCACCGGCAGATCCGGAATACAGACATCATGAACGATCTGATCGTAGGCCCTCTGAAAGAAGGAGGAATAAATTGCCACATAGGGTTTCAGGCCTCCCGCTGCCAGACCTCCCGCAAAAGTTACCGCATGTTCTTCAGCAATCCCCACATCGAAAAACCGCTTCGGAAAGCGTTTGGCAAATTTTGTAAGCCCTGTACCTGACGGCATGGCCGCACTGACTGCAACCACCCGCTCATCCTTTGTTCCAAGATACTGGATCGCCTTTGAAAACGCTTCTGTATAGCTGATATCCGGGCTTTTTTCGATGGTTCCGCTCTGAATATCGAACTTTCCAACGCCATGAAACGCCGACGGATTGTCCTCTGCCGGTTCATATCCCCGGCCCTTCTGGGTAATGACATGGAGAATGACCGCCTGTTTTTCCTTTTTGGCCGTCCGGATTGCCCGAATGAGCTGGTTCATATCGTGACCGTCCACCGGTCCCATATATTCAATCCCGAGATCTTCAAAAAATCCGCCGGGAATGAGCCAGTGTTTCAAAGAATCCTTGGACTTTTTGACACTTCGGGCCACAGACTCGCCGATGCCCGGAATCCGTTTCAGAGCCGTCTCCACATCTGTCTTAAATTCCACATAATTTTCGTTGGTACGAATCCGGTTCAGATAATTACTCATACCGCCGACATTTTCAGAAATCGACATTTTGTTATCGTTTAAAATAATAATCAGATTGGATTTCAAACGGGCCGCATTATTTAAAGCTTCATAAACCATTCCACCGGTCATGGAACCGTCGCCGATCACCGCAACTACCGTATAATCGCCGCCGGTCAGCTCTCTGGCGCCCACATAGCCAAGCGCCGCCGAAATCGATGTGGAACTGTGTCCCGTATCGAAGGCATCGCACTGGCTTTCCCGGTGTTTCGGAAAGCCGCTCATGCCGCCATAGCTGCGCATCCCGGGAAATTCGTCCTTCCGTCCCGTCAGTATTTTATGGGTATAGGACTGATGACCGACATCCCAGATAATCTTATCCTTCGGCAGATCCAGACAGAGATGCAGCGCCATCGTCAGCTCCACAACCCCGAGATTAGAGGCCAGATGGCCGCCCGTTTCGCTCACCGAGTGGATAATAAAGTCCCGGAGCTGTGCAGCCAGCTCATCATACCGGGACGGATCTATATTCTTAATATCATTCGCCTGTTTAATTTGCTCTAAAATATCTGACATATTTCCTGTTTCACCTGCTTACTTTTCTCTGTGTACCAACTGGCAGATCAGTTCTTCCAAAAACGGGTTTCCGGCTTTTCCGTCCTTCGACAGGGCTTCCAGCCATTCGATCGCCCGGTTGGAAAGACGTTCCGATTCCGCCACCGCACCTTCCACGCCAAAAAGGGTGACATAAGTCGTTTTATGATTTTTCTCATCACTGTGGGTCTGTTTTCCGAGAACCTCCAGAGAGCTTGTCACATCGAGAATATCATCCTGAATCTGGAAGCTGATGCCCACATTTTTTCCGATCTTTTCGATCATTTCCACAGCTTCGGCGCCGGCGCCTGCAAGAATGGCACCGATCATCATCGCACATTCAATCAGCGCACTGGTTTTCATCTCATGGATAAAATCCAGCACCGGTTTTTCCAGCCCTTCGCCCTCTTTTTCCACATCGACGACCTGACCGCCGATCATACCGTAAATTCCCGGTTTTGCCGTCAGCACCTGCAGCGCTCTGGCAACCCGCCGGAATTCGACATCATTTTCCGCCAGATCAAAGGCCCCTGCTGCGATTTCATAGGCATAGTTGAGCAGCGCATCCCCGGCCAGTATGGCCATGGCCTCGCCGAAAACCACATGGGAGGTTTTCCGCCCTCTGCGGTATTCATCATTATCAAGTGCCGGCAGATCGTCATGAATCAGTGAGTAGGTATGTATCATTTCGATTGCCGCCATAAACGGATGAATCACTGCCTCATGGCTGCCGCCGAACAGCCGGTAGGTTTCCTGAATAAGCAAAGGCCGCAGCCGCTTGCCCCCAGCCATCAGGCTATAATTCATCGCCTGAAAAATCGTTTTCTGAAAGCCCTGCTCTTCCGGTGCAAAGACTGCCAGAATCTTTTCAATATTTTCTGTCCGTTCCTTCAATTCCCGTTTAAAATCCATCTTTTTATTCCTCTTCGCTGATCTCGATCAGTTTCTTTTCCACTTTGTCCAGGGAGTCATTGCAATATTTAATCAGTTTCATGCCCGCTGTGTATAACTTAAATGATTCCTCCAGACTGGTCTCTTTATTCTCCATCTGTGCAATTAAACTGTCCATTTCCTCAAAAGCTGCTTCCAGTGTCTTACCTCTTGCCATGTTCTCCCGCTCCTTTCAGGTGTACTTCCCGGACTTCTGCCTTCAGCCATCCGTCAGCCATCCGGACCTTCATTTTCTGTCCTTCCGATACCGATCCGGCCGAATGGATATCTTTTCCATCGTCATCGCTGAGGATCGCATATCCCCGTTCCAGTTGTCTCAATGGGGAAAGTCCCGATAATTTCTCACTGTAAAGGGCCAGACGGTGCCTTCCGTCTTTTACTTTATCCGTCACTAAAAGTGTCACCGTTTCTTCCGCATCCATCAGACGCTGTCTGTATTCTGAAATCCGTGCTGCCGGACTGACCTGTTTCAGCCGCAACCGATACTGCTCCGCCATGCTCCGGTACCGTGAAAGCTGTGCATCCATCTTCATCTCCAGACGGCGCTGACCGTCGGAAATCCGCCGGCAGATTTCTGTCCATTCCGGTACGGCAAGCTCTGCGGCTGCCGATGGTGTCGGCGCCCTGAGATCCGCTGCAAAATCCGAAATCGTCACATCGGTTTCATGTCCCACAGCAGAAATAACCGGTGTTTTGCACCGGTAAATCGCTTCAGCTACTTTTTTCTCATTAAAGGCCCATAAATCCTCAATCGAACCGCCGCCCCGGCCGATAATGATGATATCCACCGATTCCCGGTCCAGCCGTTCAATCCCCCGGACAATACTGTCCGCCGCCGCATCCCCCTGCACAATGGCCGGGTACAAAATGAGCTGTACGTAAGGATTTCTCCGGGCCGATATATGACACATATCCTGAATTGCCGCTCCCGTCGGCGCCGTAACGATGCCGATTCTTTCAGGAAACAGTGGTATGGATTTCTTCCGTTCCGGCGCAAAGTATCCCTTTGACTCCAGCTCTTTTTTCAGCGCCTCATACTGCTGATATAAAAGTCCCCGGCCTTCCATCACAATCTCCCGGGCATAGAGCTGATAGCGTCCGTCCCGTTCATAAACACTGATATTTCCCAGAACAATGACCTGCTGCCCTTCCGTCAGACGGAACTTCAGACCGTTCCGGGAGCCGGCAAACATCACACAGGGAATGGCGCCTTCTCTGTCCTTCAGGGTAAAATAAATATGCCCTGACGAATGATATTTACAATTGGATACTTCTCCCCGCACATAAATCCGGCTCAAAAAATAATCTTCGGAAATAAGACTTTTAATGTAACGGTTTACCTGGGATACTGAATAAATATTTTTCACCGGATACGCTCCTTAAAATCTATGCCAGTCTGGCCAGAACCGCATTCACGAAGGCCGGCGACTGATCGGTTCCGTAACGCTTCGCCAGTTCGACAGCTTCATTGATCGCCACGCTTACCGGCACGCTTTCATCATAAATCATCTCATAAACTGCCAGACGGATGATCGTCAGGTCCACCCGTGTCATCCGGCCTGTCTTCCACTTATCTGCCACTGCATCGATCTTTTCATCCAGCGCCTGCAGTTTTTCCATCACCGCCTCTGCCTTGCTGCGGATATAATCTCTGTCTGTATCTTCAATCTGCCCCAAATATTCCAGATAAAAATTTTCCTGTTCTGCCATCTCCTCTGCATTATGAAATTCCCTGCGAAATAACAGCCGGAATATATGTTCTCTTAACTCTCGTCTGCCCATAGTTTCCTCCAATTTTCTAATCTTTATCACTGTAAAAGTGACGCAGAGCCTCTGAAAGACTCTACGTCACTTATTTTTACATCCCGGATATCCTTTCAATTCTGAAAACTGAAAATTATTCATCCTCAAGATTTACACCGGCCACACGGATATTCACTTCCGCCACTTCCAGTCCGGTCATCGTTTCAATAGCGCTTTTCACCTTATCCTGAACAGTGCCTGTGACTTCCGGAATACTGTAACCATATTCCATATTGATCGCCAGTTCAACACCGACTTTGCCATCGGCAACTTCGATTTTAACGCCCCTGGAAAGATTCTTCATTCCAAGCTTTGCAACCAGTTCATTCGTGATATTTCCGTACATGGAAGCAACACCCTTCACTTCGGTTGCTGCCAGACCTGCAATGATCGCCACAACTTCATCCGCAATCTGCACTTCACCAATCACCCGGTCATCATGTATTGAATAATTCATTGTATTTTCCTGTTCTTTTGCCATGGGTTTCTACCTCCATTTTATTCAACGCTTCTTATTTAGTATTATAACAAAATTATATGCTTTTGAAAAGAAATTTATCAATTTAATGTTGTGATGACGACATTTTCTGTCCCTATATCCGTCTTACGGCAGATAATATCCTCAATCTGCGCCCGCTCTCCCTCCGTGAGACTTTCCCGGCACACGACCACATCACAGGAGTCCTTCGTCAGGCTGACCACAGAATTTTCAAAGCCCTTGGCGGTCAGAAGATTCTCAGCGGCCACCTCCATTTCTGAACGGTTGGTCATATCCACGAGATCCTCCATGGCGGACTGTTTTAGCGTCTCCGTCACATTCTCATTATTAATGACTTCAATCAGCGCCTCTTTGTTTTTGGACCGCATCTGTTCCCGGTTAAGTTTGGCCTGAGCGCTGAAATTCTGAGCCGCCGCCGTGCTTGTCAGTACCGCCTCGCCCACATCTTCAGGACTTTGTGTCTCACCGCTCTCCAGATCCTCCATGTCCTCTTCATCCGCAACTTCAATTTCCTGAACCTCATTTTCATTCAGATCCAGAAGCACCTCATCCGCCGCTGTCATCTCTTCTTCTGAAAGTGTCCCGGACACCGGAGAAGAATCTTCGGCATTCATTCCGCCGGATTTAAAATTCAGATATCCGGCAGCAACAATCATCACTGCCAGGGCTGCAATAATCACCTGATTTTTTCGGACATTCTTTTTCTTCAAACAGGACCCTCCTTACTCGCCTTTCATTTTTACTACTTTAATTTTATGTATGGGAATATCAAATAGAACCTGAACTGCCTGAGTAATTTCGTTGGCAATGGTTTCATTGTCTCCGCCTTCGGCGGCCACCACCACGCCTTCGATTTCCGGCTCGATCTCTTTAATCACCCACGGTACATCATTTCCGCTGCCATCCTTTGTATACACAGAAACTTCACTCCGGCTGCTTTCCGCACTCTGCCGGCTGCCTCCCTGGGCATCGCTTTCTGTTATATTTCCCGTGCTGGTCGTCAGATCCTTTTCCACCACATATTCCTTTGAGGCCCCCGCCCGGATCATTACCCGGATTTTTCCAACCCCGTCCATTTCTTCCAGCAGCGTTTTCAGCCGCTGCTCCTGATTTTCAATATAGAGGTTCAGCCCGTCCTCGCCGGAGAGAGCCTCCGGACTGTCGGAAGCGGTAAAATCCCTGCCCTGAAGCGGGACTCCGGATGTTTTTTCTCCGCCGGAGGGCCAGACAACGACCAGACAGAGAATTCCGGCCAGAATAACGATCATCGCACTCTCTTTATTCCATTTTACCCATTTTTTCATGTTAATATCTCCAGTTCTATCTGTTCCCTGTCCACACCAAACTGCAGAGATAAGGTCTTCAGCCACTGCTCTGACTTCGCTGCCGGCACAGATGATTTTCTCTCACCCGCCTTTTCACCCGCACCGATGCGCACCTCCGGTATAGCCACAGCTTCCACATCCGTCCCTTCGCTGCCGGCATCCGTACCTTTACCGGATGCAGATACCGCCCTGTCCTTCGGAAGAATTCCGATCCGCAGTCCTTCGATCTCCCCATAGTGTTCATCTGAGCTGTTTTCATTCATATCCACCTCACAGTACCGGACCATCATGGATTCGGCCTCAAAATAAGCGGTCACTTCCTTCGATATGAGCTGCTTATATCCTTCGTCAAACCGTTCGTCTGCCCCGAACACGGCGGTTCCCGTCCGGGCGTCTTCCGCCGAAATACGAAAATTTTCTTTCATAAAATTTTCATAAAACTCTTCGTCCATTCCCGACAGACGGGTCAGCGGCCTGAGAATCACCATAATCAGAAGCAGTCCCATCGTCAGACGGATATATTTTTTATATTTTTCATCCGGAATCAACTGCCCGGCCATCGCAGTCATCAGCAGAAAAATAACAATATTCTGAATCCACTCACGAAAAATTCCCATTTTCTATCCTCCGAAAACCGAACAGGATGCCGCCGTCATCATTGCCATATACAAAAAGAAAAGAACAAAGACCGTTCGCTGTACCTTCAGCAGCATCATAACGCCGTCAGACACGCAATGCAGACATTCCAGCATCCTTTTGTCCGCTACCGGCTGGACAATGGCCTGGGCCGCCTGATACATGAGCACGATCATCCCAAGCTTCACCGCCGGAATGATAAATAAAAAGACCAGAAAAAGCATCCCGGCCGTGCCAATCCCATTTTTAATCAGCACCGCCGAACCGATGACAGTCTGTACCGCCGAACCCATAGCGTCCCCAACTCCGGGAATCGCCGATGTCACCCGCATGGCCCAGCCGTTCTTCAGCGAGTCAAAGGCGGGAAGGATCAGTCCCTGAATCAAATGCATTCCGAAGACCAGTCCAAGGATCGTTTTTAAAGACCATCCGGCCACCGTTTTTATCAGCTCCGCACATTTGGACAGGGTATCCTCTTTTGCCAGTTGATTGACCAGTGAAAGGATTACATACATATGGATCAGGCCGAGAATGACTTTTGAAATAAGCCATTCTGCCGCTGTCAGTCCGGCTGCCATGGCCTGCTGGTATACAATGCCTGTCTGAATGTTTCCCGTCAGCGTCACGGACAGACAGAACACCGGAACCAGAGCCGACATAAACTTCAGCATATTTCCCATAAGCGTCTCCGCCATCCGGGCCGCTGTCATAAATGATGTCAGCAGCAGTGTAAACAACACCATATAGGTCAGATAATATCCGGTTTCCGCAATGAACGTCCTGGAAAAAGCCATGGAAAAATTTGTAAACACGGCGCTGATACATATAATCCCCACCATCTGAATGAGCATCCGGCGGCTGCTCCGTACCTCATAGACCATCCGGCTCAGGATTTCATCCTTTATACTGTCAAAAATCCCCCGGAAATCCCCGTCCACCAGCCGGCTGACAAGCTGAGAAAATGAGAATTCCATCTTTTCCGGCAATATCTCTTCCATGACATTTTCAATCTGGCTGTAATCCGGTTCATCTGCTTTATCCACAGCCCATGCGGCGCTTCCGCCGAATATCCACAGGCCGATGGCCGCCGATACCATCCACAAAACAATTTTCCGTCCCATCATCCGCCCATAAATTCCTGAATCGTCGTCAGCAGCGTCGTCAGGATTGGAAGGCTCATCACGAGAATACTCAGCTTTCCGAACATTTCTATCTGGGATGCAATGCCGCCGTATCCGGCATCCTTACAGAGATTCGCTGAAAATTCACTGATATAGGCAATACCGACAACCTTCAGAATGATTCCGATATATGCGCCGTTTACCGTCAGATACTGACGAATGGTATCGATCCCCGAAAATATTACGTCCAGCTTTGCCACCGAAAAACCGAAAATAACGATACATGCCGCAATTCCTGTCAGCAGCGCATACTCCGAATGGATACTTTTCAGTTTTAATGCCAGAAATACGGCCATAAGCCCGATACAGGCAACTTTTATCATCCGAATTCCTCCCATCAAAGCGCAAACATCTGCTCGACCGTCTGAAACAGTTCATAAATATAGGGTACAATCCAAAGCAAAACAAGGATCAGTCCGGCCAGACTTACAAGAAAGGCCTGTTCATCCCTCCCCGAATGTTTTAAAACCTGGGTCAGAATGGATATCAGGATGCCTACGGCCGCAATTTTATAGATAATATGAATGGACATCGGCGCCCCCTCTCTGAAAATTTTTCCGGATTTTAAAACAACAGGATGACAATGAAGCCGCCGATGGTCAGCGACAGAATATGATACAGCTTTTCCTTTTCGGGCCGTTCCGCCTCCAGCCGGTGAATCCGTTCCCTTATTTCCCGGATACAGTCGTCCACAGCCCCGGCCTGCAGCTTTAAATCCTGAATACCGATGAAACTCCCGAGTCCTTCGATCAGAGTTCTGTCTTCCGGTTCAAAAACAAAGGCCATTTCTCCGACGGTTTTCTTCCAGAGCATTTCTCCGTCCGGACCTTCCCGGTGGCTGAAATTCTCATTAAGCCTCCGGTAAAAATCCGAAACCGGCTTCCGGGTCTGCTCACAGATCCGTGAAAACACCAGATTCAGCGGAAAACGGTAGGTTCCCGTCAGGCTTTTAAAAAGAATCAACCCCTGGATCATCTCCCGGAGCAGTCCGATCCGCCGCCGAAGCTTCGCCCCCTGCTGCCATCCAAGATAACCGCAGCCACCGAGAACCAAAAAACTTCCCATCCATTTTAGCCACCACATACTAATCCACTCCATAGAGAATCTGTCCGCTGCCGTCCAAAATCCGGCAAATCTGTCCGGTCTGCTGTCCGCTGCCGAGAAAAACGAAGCGTTCAAAAAGATTTCCGGCGGCGTCCAGACGGCGCGTCACATCCTGCATCCTTCTTCCATGCATGGTCGTCAGCACCCTGCATCCGCTGTGAACGGCATAATCCACCGCCCGGATGTCCGCCGCACCGCCCAGCTCATCGAATGCGACCACCTGCGGTCCCATCGACCGGACCATCATCTGGATCCCCTCCGCTTTCGGACATCCGTCCAGAATATCTGTCCGCATCCCCAGATCATTCTGGGGCATTCCCATATAACTGGCTCCCACTTCGGAACGCTCATCGATCAGGCTGACAGACATCCCCGGATAATCTCCAAATCCATCGGAAAACAGCCGGATAAAATCTCTCAGCAATGTTGTTTTCCCGCCGCCGGGCGGCGACACGATCAGTGTATGGCATGGCAGCCCGTATTCCCACAGCCACGGAAATACCGCTTCGCCACAGCCTTTGATCTGATGGGATACACGTATATTCAGCGAGGATACATGGGTCATACTCTGTATCTGCCCTCCGTGATGCACCACCCGTCCGGCGACGCCGATCCGGTGTCCGCCCTGAACAGTGATAAATCCCTGACGCATTTCATCCTCATAGGCATACAGGGAATACTGACATATGTAAGCCATACTTTCCTCCACATCGCCCTGCCCCGTCCGGAAAGCGTATCTTTTATCGGTACAGCACCTTCCTTCCGCATCAACCATCCGGTCTTCGCCCCGATATCTTACAATCAACGGCTGGTCACTGCGCAGACGTATTTCCTGAATCTCACCCATATTTTCCAGCATCCGGTCATAGACCCGTCCCACTCTTTCCGATAAAATATTTTTCAAAAGACCACCACCTGAAACTAATATATGTACAGGCCGGCAAAACATTCATACTTATCTTTCCCAATTCCCATAACAAAAAAATCCTTCGGAAGGACACGCAGGTCCCGCCAAAGGATTTTCAAAAATTTTTTAATTTTCTTCCGGCATAATCACTGCTGCCACAATATAAGCAACAAAACCTGTACCGGTAAAGCCGAGCAGCAGAGCCAGAAGCCGGATCACTGTCGGATCTACATTCAGATAATCACCAATGCCTCCGCATACACCGCAGATCACCCGGTTTTTTCTGGAACGATATAATCTTTTCATATCTTTTCACCCCATCTTTTATTTATTAATTTTCATCTCTATTTTCCCGGCGTCACAGGCAAGAGACCATGTGGCTTCCCCTTTATTATTGATATAACGTTTTTCCTCAAGACCGGAGAAGCTATGATCGTTGATCTCCAGTGCGCCTGCAGCCACATCAATTTCATAATTATAATAGGTGTCCTCCACACCGGAAAGATTCATGCTGATTTTTCCGGCATCGACATCGGCAACACCGCCGCCCGGGATTTTTCCCGTCAGTGAAATACTTCCGGCATCGCAGTCCAGTTCCGCACCTTCCGCCTGGATATTCTTAAGCTCCACGCCGCCGGCATCCACATCCACATCCAGATTATCCGCCGAAAGCGCTGTCATCACATGACAGCCGCCGGCATCCGTATCAATGGAAACGCTGTAAAATGTCATGTTTTCCGGCATATAGAGCGTTGCCTCCGGCATATCTGCGCCAAAGGTCCAGAATTTTTCATCTTTATTTCTTACAATAATTTCATCATTTTCAACGGTCCATTCAAAGTACTGGCTGTCCGCTCCTGCATCCAGCCAGATTTCCTGGCGGTTATCCGGCGTTCCCTTAATCACCAGTTTTCCGAAATCCATATCCACATAGAGACCTGTCATCTCCCTGTTCTCCGGTACCGGTACGGTCACACTGCCGTCGGAACTGAGGGCGCCGTATAAAACATCCTCCGGGCCCGGCACCTCGTACACTTCCTCGTGATAAGCATCCCATCCAAAAATACTTCTGCCGAACAGATTGTATCTGCCATCTTCAATATTCTGGCGGACATCCGAAAAACTCACACCGATGCTCAGTGCCGCCACGCAGAGACCGCCGCCGGCCAGTACCAGAATCAGGACAATAATCAGCCATATTTTTGTACCTTTTTTCATGAAGCGTCCTCTCCTCTCCTGAAAATTTTACGAAACAGACTGACGATTCCCCGGATAACCCATGGAATCAGCCGTTTAAAAATAACGATTGTCAGCATAAATGCCAGAATTCCGATGGCGATCATAATCAGAGAAAAGCCCATCATTAAAAGTCCTTCCGCCGTATAGGTTATCATCCGCATAATACTCATGACAAAGAGGACAACACCCCCTACGGAAAATCCGATACCGGCACAGGCAACGCCTACGGTACAGGCCAGCAACATTCCGAAAATACCCACTGCCAGCCCGACAACTGCGCTTCCGAAACCACCGATCACAGGCAGGGCCAGAATGACCAGAATTGCGATCAGAATATATTTTCCGATATTATTATTTTTAGGAACTTCCGGCTCCGGATAGGTCTGCTGTTCAGAGGTCCATGATCCGCTCTCTGACGTTTCCGACCATCCGCTGTCCCTCCGGTTCTCTGTTTCCTTCCATTCATCCTTTCCATAGACCTGCGGTGTCCGCTGTTCCGGTTCTACCCGCGCATCCTTAAATCCCTGTTCACTGAACTCGCTCCGGTCATCGTCTTCTTCATTCATTGATGAGCGTATCGACATCGCAATCTTCTCCGGCACATCCAGCAGACCATCCACAATGTCTGTCTCCGAAAGACCTGCTTCATCCATGTAATCCATATAATATGCCAGGGCATCTTCTCTGTCTTTTTCATCGATGTCCTGAAGCAGATATTCCAATTGCTTCAAAAATTCCATGCGGGTCATTGACTCATCTCCTCCCTGTCAAATAATTGTGTGATTTTGGATGAATAAGACTTCCACTCTGTCCGGTACAGGTTCAACTGAACCAGCCCTGCCGGTGTAATCTTATAATATCTCCGGTTTCTTCCGCCAAACTGAACATCATAGACTTCCAGACACGCATCCTTCTGCAGACGTCGAAGCACCGGATATAAAGTGGATTCGGAAATATCAATCGCCTGCCGGACATCCTGTGTAATTTTGTATCCGTAAGTACCGTCCTTTTCCTTGGATACGACAGAAAGTACAATCGCATCCAGTAATGCGGCGCCTGTATTAAAAACCATTAAATCCTCTCCTTTCTTCAATTCTTCCATGTTCACCTGTAATATTGTTTTCATACACATATTATATGTTGTATAATATTGATTGTCAATATATATTTATTTCAATATAATATTATTCTTCTTACAAATTTCTTACAGAAATTAATCATTGCCTGTCCACGGAAGAACTGCTAAAATGAAAGCATTATCAGAAAGTGACTTACATAAAGACAGGAGGATAAATCTATGAAAGTTGTCATTGCAATTGATTCACTGAAAGGCAGCCTGAGTTCTATGGACGCAGGAAATGCCATTAAAAACGGAATTTTAAAGGCTGTCGACGCCGAAGTGATCGTCTGTCCGCTGGCAGACGGCGGTGAAGGCACAACGGATGCCCTCATCGAAGGTATGGGCGGTGAAAAAATCACGCTCACCGTCAATGGCCCCCTCGGCGCTCCGACCGAAGCTTTCTACGGCTATCTGAAAGAATCAAATACAGCGATTATGGAAATGGCCATGGCCTCCGGCATTACCCTTGTTTCCCGTCAGGATTTGGACCCGATGGCCGCAACGACTTTTGGTGTCGGCGAAATGATTAAAGATGCCATCGGCAGAGGCATCCGCCATTTTATTATCGGCATCGGCGGAAGCGCAACCAATGACGGCGGCACAGGGATGCTGACCGCTCTCGGCTACGAATTTCTGGATGCGAAAGGGAAGCCCGTCGGCCCCGGCGGCCAGTGCCTCGAAAAAATCGCTTCTGTCTCAGATAAAAACCGGATTCCCGCTCTGGATGAATGTGTCTTCCAGATTGCCTGTGACGTTGAAAACCCGCTGTGCGGCCCTCATGGCGCCACTTACATCTATGGACCACAAAAAGGGGTAACCGAAGACCTGCTTCCGGTTCTTGACCGCGGAATGAACAACTACGGACACATTGCTGAAGCCTTTACGGGAAAATCCACCATGTCCACCGCCGGATCCGGCGCTTCCGGCGGCCTTGGATTTGCCTTTGTCACCTTTTTAAACGGGACCTTAAAATCCGGCACGGATCTGATTCTTGAAGCCATCGCTCTGGAAACGGCCATCGAAGGCGCCGATTTTGTGATTACCGGCGAAGGCCGTCTTGACCGGCAGACCGCCATGGGAAAAGGCCCTGTCGGCGTTGCCCGGCTCGGCAAAAAACACGGTGCAAAAACCATTGCTCTGGCCGGAGCCCTTACCGACGGCGCCGCCGCCTGCAACGATGCGGGTATCGACGGATATTTTTCCATTCTTTCCTCTGTGTGTACGCTGGAAGAAGCCATGTCCCCGGAAACCACACGAAAAAATCTGGAACTGACCGCAAATCAGCTTTTCCGGCTTTTATAATCCTATCAAAAAATCAGGTACGGAGTGAAAACTCCGTACCTGATTTTTTGCTATTGGAAAGTTCGAGACCGAACCTGTCCGCTTTGTTTTTCCTCAGGGCATCTTCCGCTCCGTCTCACGCCTTCACAGATGCTTTGATCGCCTCTTTGAAGTCTGTCAATTCCCCGATACGCGACGTTTTTGCCGCAGATTTCATGCTGAACATCGGCTCAATCACCGTACAGTTCTTCAGATCTTCAATCATCGATTTCATATTTTTTCCGCACATCGGCGCCCACGTTCCGTTTTCCATCAGCGCAAACCTGCGGTTTGAAAGATTCAGCGCCTTCATGTCATGAAGCAGGTTCGCCATCACCGGATAAATGCCGCCATTATACGTCGGCGCCGCCAGAACGATATGGCTGTATTTAAAGGCCTCGCTGATGAGTTCCGAAACATGGGTCGTGGAAACATCATAAACCGCCAGATTTCGGATACCGTCCTCTGCCAGCATCATCGCCAGGGCATTGGCCGCATTTTCCGTATTTCCATACATCGATGCATACATAATCACAACCCCCGGCACCTCCGGTTCATAACGGCTCCATAAATCATATTTTCCGATAAAATAATCCAGATTTTCACGCCATACCGGCCCGTGCAGCGGGCAAAGCATCCGAATGTCCAAAGCTGCCGCCTTTTTCAGAAGGGCCTGTACCTGGGCGCCATATTTACCCACGATATTGGCATAATATCTCCGCGCTTCATCCAGCATATCTCTGTCAAAATCCATTTCATCCGCAAAAATTCTGCCGTCCAGCGCCCCAAAAGTTCCAAAGGCATCTGCCGAAAAAAGAATCTTTTCCGAAACCTCATACGTAACCATCACTTCCGGCCAATGGACCATCGGAGCCATATAAAAATGCAGTTCATGCCTTCCGAGAGAAAGGCTGTCCTTTTCTTTCACAACGATTTTCTGCGTTTCGGGCAGTGAAATATCAAAAAACTGATCGATCATCTGAAAGGTTTTTGAATTTCCAACGATGGTAACCTCCGGATACAGCCGGATTAAATTCTCAATATTGGCACAGTGGTCCGGTTCCATATGATTGACGATCAGATAGTCCAGCTTTCTGCCATCCAGCACATACCGGATATTTTCAAAAAACGGACGTTTTCCGTCGCCGTCAACCGTATCCAGCAGCGCTGTCTTCTCATCGGTAATCAGGTAGGCATTATAGGATACGCCTTTTGGAATCGGAAAAATATTTTCAAATAAATTCAGCCGCCGGTCGTTGACGCCAACCCAATAAATACTGTCTGTGATTTTACGTGTACACTGCATTCTGCCAGTCTCCCTTCACTATCTCCAACGCCATCGGCATCGGATCCGCCATCAATAAGTTATTTCTATTAAAAAAGAAGCGACTTAGTCTTTATAACTTCGCCGCCCCTCTATTCCCCATTCACATTATTTATGGGTACGCCATTCCAAATCTCCATGTTCAAGCCCCATTATCAGTACCTCTGCTGTCGCAATATTTGTCGCCATAGGAATGCAGTAAGCATCGCACTGATTCATAATTGCATAAATATTCGGTTTCTCAGTTGCTGCCAAAGATGGATTATAAAAGAAAATAACAATGTCCATACTATTGTCTTCAATCATCTCAATAAACTGATGGTCCCCGCCGACACTCCCCGGCAAAAATTTGTTTACTCTGAGATTCGTTGCCTCTTCAATACGCCGTCCGGTAACCCCGGTCGCATAAAGTGTATGCTTGCTTAAGATTTTCTTATAAGCAATGCAAAAATTTTCAATCAGTTCTTTTTTATTATTATGTGAAATTATTCCAATATTCATCTCCTGCATCGCCCCCCTTTCTCGTACAGCATATTTCTTATAAACAAAAAAACTTCTCACTATGATTCTACTTTATGCCCGGCTTTTTTGTCAATAAGCGACAAAAAAACTACATATTTTTTTCACAATTTAGTAGTTTTTCTGATGAAAATCTGCTCTTTTCCGGAGTTTTCCCTGAAAAACAGCTTCTTAAACCATTATTTTTCCAGATAATCCACCAGTTCCTTATGATGCTTCATCATCTGAATATAGCCATGGCGGTAAAATTCCATTAATTTTTCCCGATTGCGCTCTGCTCTGGAAATCGGCGGAATCTCCGGACGCAGCACGAAAATCTTTCCTTCAGCCTCCAGACGGTCCACCCGGTCCATCTGACGGTTATATAAAACATAACGTCTGGACAGAGCTTCTGCCAGCTTCGGATAATTTCTGAAATAATGACGCCATATCCGGTCCATCCTCGGTGACGGTCCCTTCCGGTAATCCCGGTTCCGGGTCAGAATGACCACCGCTTTTTTATAGCCCATTTTCATCGCATGGCCCAGAGGTACCGAATCCGAAACACCTCCGTCCACATAAAATCCGCCATCCACATCCACCATCGGTGTAATCATCGGCATACTCGACGATGCCCGGCAGATCTTCATCAGCCGTTCCCTGTCCGCTTTTTCCTGAAAATATTCCGCTTTTCCTGTCCGCGCATTGGTGGCAACAATTTCACACACCGTTTCCGAACTGAAATAAGTATCAAAATCAAAGGGATAGATATCCTTCGGATATTTATCAAAAATAATATCCATATCAAAAATACTGTGCTTCTTTAAAATCGCCCCGACGGTCATGTAATCGTTTTCTCTTTCGGGCATAAAACAATGCCGTGTGCGGTCAAACTGTTTTGACACAAAATCCACCGCATTACAGCTTCCCGCCGAAACACCGACCACATAGGAAAACTCCATGTCCTTCTCCAGAAGATAATCCAACGCTCCCGATGTAAATATTCCCCGGGTCGAACCGCCCTCAAGGACCAAGCCTGCCTCATACATCATTCTGTCTCACCTCTACTGATTATTAAAGAAACCCCGCAAGCAGCTTGCGGGGTTCCCTATATCGCTCTGTCTTATACTCTGGACAGATATTCTCCGGTACGTGTATCAATCTTAATCACATCACCGATTTCTACAAATAATGGCACGTAAACTAAAGCACCTGTTTCAACAGTTGCCGGTTTTGTAGCACCTGTAGATGTATCACCTTTGAAACCTGGTTCTGTTTCTGTGATTTCAAGTTCTACAAACAGTGGTGGTTCCATAGCAAACACTTCGTTGTTATGGGAAAGAATCTTAACCATTTCGTTTTCTTTCACAAATTTCAGTGTTTCACCCACCTGATCCTCGCTCAATGCAATCTGGTCGTATGTTTCAACATCCATAAAGTGATATAAATCACCATCGCTGTAAAGATACTGCATTTCTTTTCTTTCAATATGTGCCTGTGGGCATTTTTCAGTCGGACGGAAAGTTTTTTCAACAACACCGCCACTCTTGATATTTTTTAATTTTGTACGAACGAAAGCTGCACCCTTTCCAGGTTTTACATGCTGAAATTCAATAACCTGATATACGTTTCCTTCATATTCAATGGTCAAACCATTTCTAAAATCGCCTGCTGATACCATGCTTGGCTCCTCCTTCAATATATTACATAAATGACTTCTTCCAGTATAAATAAATTCTGTCAATTTTTCAACTGTTTTTTTCTTTTGCACGCTTCTTTTTATAAAAACTGAGGACAATTTTCTCCAATTTGCGCTTCAGAACGATCTGAATCTCCTCTTTCGGATGAATCGGCTGAACCAGAATACTGTAAATTCCGGCCCGTCTGGCTCCGAGAATGTCCGTAAAAATCTGATCGCCGACAAACAGAACCTTTTCCTTCGGCACATCCATTAAAAAAGCGGCCTTCAGATAATTTTCTGTCATCGGTTTATGGGCGTTGCATACCGTATAGGCATGAATATTTTTATTAAACATCTCAACCCGCGGCCCTTTATTGTTGGAGATCAGCGCATACTGAAAGCCGATCGCATCCAGCCTTTGAAACAACTGCTCCGCCCGCGCATCCGCCGGAGCTCCATGGGGCACCAGCGTATTGTCAATATCAAAAATAACACCTCTGTACCCTTTTTTATAAAGTTTTTCAAAAGGAATATGATATGTGGATGCCACCCAGGCATCCGGGTAAAGCTTGTCAAACATCCGGTTTTCCTCCCATCATCTCATAAATTTTTTCTATATCCATCGATTTTCGCACCAGTTCCGCCAGTTTATCGTACTGGACTTCTTTATAGGCATTGATATCCACCGGCCCTTCCCCGGCTTCCAGATGGTATTTCTCCATCAGTGGTTTTAAAAATCCCCGCAGAAATCCGCCATGATCGAAAATTCCATGGAGATAGGTTCCTGCTGCCGTTCCTTCGGAATTTATCACGCCGTCATGACGCCCGTCCTCCAGGCATATCCAGTCGCCGAATGCTTCATTTTCTTCCCGGTCATCGGCCCAAAGGGTCCGGCCCATGTGGATTTCATAGCCCTCTACCGGACACCCGGCCAGATTTCCACGAATGACTTCACCGCGCATCTGTGTCCGGGTTTTTTCTTCCTGAAATACCGTATGTACCGGAAGAATTCCCATGCCGGCCATACTGCCGCCCGCTTCCACACCCCCCGGGTCCGAAAGGCTGACGCCCATCATCTGATAGCCGCCGCAGATGCCGCAGACGGAAATTCCGTCTCTGAAATGGCGAAGGATTCCTGCTTCGAGACCATTCTGACGCATCCATCGCAAATCCTCCATCGTGTTTTTCGTTCCCGGAATGAGAATCAGATGGGGGTTTCCAAGCTTTGATGCCCTGTCCACATAGCGCAGAGACACGCCGGGAACACGCTCGAAGGCTGTAAAATCCGTGAAATTTGAAATATGGGGCAGACGGATCACCGCAACGTCCAGTCCTCCGGTCACCGCTTCCGCCAGTAAATGCCCGGACAAGCTGTCCTCATCATCAATATCTATTTTTTCCATCGGCACCAGGCCGACCACCGGAATCCCCGTCAGTTCCTCGATCATCCGGACCCCCGGCGCAAGAATCGCCGGGTCGCCGCGGAATTTATTGATGACAAGTCCCCGGATGCGTTCCCGTTCCTCCGGCGTCAGAAGCGCCACCGTCCCGTACAGAGCGGCAAAAACACCGCCTCTGTCAATATCTCCGACAAGAATCACCGGCGCATCCACCATCGCTGCCAGACCCATGTTCACAATATCATTTTCTTTTAAATTAATCTCCGCCGGGCTTCCGGCGCCTTCGATCACAATAATATCATAAGCCTCTGACAATCTTTCAAATGCCGCCATAATATCCGGTATCAGTTCTTTTTTGTGCTGAAAATAGTCCACTGCTCCCATCTGGCCACGGACTTTTCCATTCACAATGACCTGGGACCCGGTCGAACTGGTGGGCTTGAGCAGAATCGGGTTCATATCCGCCGAAGGTTCTGCCCCGGCAGCTTCCGCCTGCATCACCTGGGCCCGTCCCATCTCCAGCCCATCTTTTGTAATATAGGAATTCAGCGCCATGTTCTGAGATTTAAAAGGCGCTGTCCGATAACCGTCCTGATGAAAAACCCGGCACAGTCCTGCCGTTAAAAAACTCTTTCCCGCATTGGACATGGTTCCCTGAACCATAATCACCTTTGCCTTCATGAATTATCCTTCCTCCGCTTCCAGCTCCAGTTCTACCGGACAGTGGTCAGAGCCGAAAATTTCCTGATGGATCGAGGCGCCCTTTAACCGTTCCTTCAGAGCTTCGGATACAATAAAATAATCAATCCGCCATCCCGCATTGTTCTTCCGGGCGTTAAACCGGTAGGACCACCAGGAATATTCTCCGGCCTTATCCGGATAAAAATACCGAAAAGTATCGATGAAGCCCGCGTCCAGAAGTTCCGTCATTTTTCCCCGTTCCTCATCGGAAAAGCCCGCATTCTTTCGATTGGTTTTCGGATTTTTCAGATCGATTTCCTCATGGGCAACATTTAAATCCCCGCAGACAACGACCGGCTTGGATTCCTCCAGCATTTTCAGATACATTCGAAACACATCTTCCCATTCCATCCGGTAAGGCAGTCTGGCCAGCCCGTCCTTTGAATTCGGCGTATAGACATTTACAAGATAAAATGTTTCATATTCTACGGTAATAACACGCCCTTCCGTGTCATGTTCTTCAATTCCCAGTCCGTAAGTCACATTCAGCGGTTTCACCCGGGTAAATACCGCCGTTCCCGAATAGCCCTTCTTTTCCGCATAATTCCAATACTGTTCATATCCCGGCAGTTCCAGATCAATCTGTCCCGCCTGGAGTTTTGTTTCCTGGACACAGAAAATATCGGCATCCAGACCGTTAAATATATCCACAAAGCCTTTGCCGACCACCGCACGAAGGCCATTCACATTCCATGATATCAGTTTCATAAAAACCTCCTTCTCTTTTCATTATAGGGGATTCTCCTCCCCGGCGCAAGGCACTTCAGCCGCATCCATCAACGGAATTCCGGCCTCAGACAGCGCCCGTGCAAAAAGTCCCTGCCCATCGATCAGTCTTTTGCCGAAGGTTCCGTCATAAATCTGACGCACACCGCAGCTCGGACTCCGGGACTGTAAAACCGCCAGATCGATTTTTTCACCCCTGATGCGCTCCATGGCTCTTCGAACCCCCTCCTGAAACTCCCGGGTAAAATCCGCTCCATCCCGGCTCCGGACACACCCCTGAACCAGTTCAACACTTTTTCTCGGCGCTCCAAGGCCCGACAGCATTTCCGGGCATATCTCCACCACATCTTTATCCTTCACAAAGTCCAGTACGGCGGCATTTCGGTTATTCCCGCCGTTATATTTACAATTCCGCCCCATCAGACAGGCGCTGACCAATACTTTCATTTTATCCACTCCTTCAGTGCCTCCAGCAGCTTCCGGTTTTCTTCATGCCGGTTCATCCCGATCCGGTAAAATGTTCCGTCCAGATTTTCATAATCATCACAGCACCGGAGCATGATTCCCCGTTTTAACAGCCATTTTCCCAGATTCTCTCTGCTGCCGTCCGGAACCTTAAACAGCAGATAATTGGCGGCGCCATGAACCGTCAAAAATCCCATAGCTGTCAGCTCCCGGCAGAGCCACTCCCGTTCTTTCGTTATATAACGGATAACTTTTTTTATATAATCCTGTGATTTCAAAGCTTCCAGTCCGGCGGCTTCCGCCACGCAGTTTACATTCCAGTCGCAGCCGAAACGGTCAATCCGCTCCGCAAGCCCGGCTTTACCGCAAAGCAGATAGCCCAGCCGAAGGCCGGCAATGCCGAACATTTTGGTAAAAGACTTGATAATCATCAGCCGCTCATGATGCAAAAGATCTTCGATGACGGAATATTTTTCCCCGTCAGCAATAAATTCAAGAAAACATTCATCGACAACAAGCCATGCGCCGACAGCCTCACACCGTTTTAAAACCTTTTCGATAATATCTTTGGATATTAAAAGCCCCGTCGGATTATTGGGGTTGCATAAAAAAACCATCTCTGTATCCGCTTCAATCTGTTCGCAGATATCCATTTTTACCTGAAAATCCGCATGGTCGATCCGGTAAGAATCAATCCTTGCATCTACGCACCGGAGCGCCGCCGCATATTCGGCAAAGGTCGGCGCCAGCACCAGCGCTTTCTTCGGTTTTAATGCGAAAACGGTCCGGTAGATAACATCGGCAGCGCCATTTCCCATACAAATATGGGATGGCTCCAGATGATGGAACGCTCCAAGCGCTCTCTTTAATCGTTCTTTACTGTAATCCGGGTACCATCCGGCCCGGTTCAGACTCTCTTCCATCGCACTTCGGATATTTTCCGGAATACCCAGGGGCGTGACGTTTACTGAAAAATCAATCATCTCTTCCTCTTTTTTTCCTGCAGCAGCGGCACACGGAACTCTTTTGCCGCCATGATGTATTTCAGGCCATATGTTCATGAATCGCTTCCAGCACTTTCTCTAATTTTTCCGCAGGCATCTGTCCCGGCGCTGATGCCTTTTCTCCGGCGCCGAAGGTCATGGCCGACCCGAAGGTTTCTCCGCAGATCCGGCTGACCAGACCCAGAGGCCCCATGGACATGGTGACCAGAGGCTTTTCCGTATAGAGCCGAAGCATTTCCTCTGTAGCTCCGAGAAGTTCCAGCACATCCGACGCCTGCTTTGGCATAACTGCAATTTTTAAAATGTCCGCGCCCATCTCATCCATTAAAATAAGACGACGGATGATTTCATCCTTCTCCGGCGTTTTGATAAAATCATGATTGGACGCAATGACCACTTTTCCAAAACGGTGCGCCATATCCGTCACGGCTTTGGAAATTTTCGCATCCAGAAAGAGCTCCACATCCACCGCATCCGCACAGCCGGATGCACAGACCTCCCGGTTCATATCCAGATACTGGTCCGGGCGAACCGGCCTTTCGCCGCCCTCCTGTATGGAACGGAAGGTAAATAAAAGAGGTTTTTCACCGAGAACTTCTCTCAGCGCCCTCAGCGTTTCTCTCAGCCGTTCTCCATGAAAAACATCTTCGTACCAGTCCCCCCGCCATTCGACAATATCGGCAGGCAGTTTCCGGACCTTTTTGGCTTCTTCCAAAATCTCTTCTTTTGTTTTTCCAATAATGGGAATACATATTTTCGGCCGTCCTTCGCCAAGGACCAGCCCTCTGATCGCTACAGTGTTCACAAATAACCTCCATCTATAAATTGACATTCGCATTTTTTTATTTTAATATTTATTATACAACACTTGAATCAAATTGCACAACACTAAAGGAGACAGATTCACTATGGAAGCAAGAATTACCGGACATACCGTCCTTACCGGACTTCTCGGAAGTCCCGTCGCCCACAGTATTTCACCGATGATGCATAACGAATCCTTCCGCAGGCTCGGACTGGATTATGCTTATCTGGCCTTTAACGTCGGTACCGAAAACCTGAAAACCGCCGTCGAAGGCCTGAAAGTTCTCGGTATCCGGGGCTTTAACCTCACCATGCCGGATAAAAACCTGATGGCTGAATACTGTGACCATTTATCCCCTGCGGCAGAGATTATCGGCGCTGTCAATACCGTTGTCAATGAAAACGGTGTCCTGACCGGACATACTACCGACGGCATCGGCTATATGCAGGCCGCAAAAGATGCCGGTTTTGATCTCACCGGAAAAACCATGACACTGCTCGGCGGCGGCGGCGCAGCCACAGCGATCTGTGTTCAGGCGGCCCTTGACGGTTTAAAGGAAATCCATGTCTTTAATATCAAAGATCCGTTTTTCCCGAGACTCCAGTCCCTCGTTGAGCGGATCAATGAACGGACCGGCTGTAAAGTCACTCTGGATAATCTGGCCGACAAAGCTGCTTTAAAATCCGCAGTAGAAAACAGTCATATCTTAACCAATGGAACCTCTGTCGGCATGAGCCCGAATACAGACGGCTGCCTCATTGAAGATATGTCCTTGTTCCGCCCGGATTTAATTGTTTCCGATGTGATTTATAACCCGGAAGAAACAAAGCTCTTACGTCTTGCCAGAGAACATGGCTGCCGGACCTTCAATGGCCTTTATATGCTCCTCTATCAGGGGGCTGCCGCATTTAAACTGTGGACCGGCCAGGATATGCCCGTCGATGTGATTAAAGAAAAATATTTTACACGTTAAATCTGACAAAACCGCCTTTTCCGTTAAAAGCTTTCGGGCAGCTTTTAACGGAAAAGGCGGTTTTATTTTTTATTGGTTTTTCAGATAAAAATCGTCTTGTGCTTCAAAGAGAATACTACATATTTAGGGTGTCCTTTCCCTTCCATTCCTCTATGAAACATTCCGTAAAAATCACTCGTTTCTGTCTGTGACAGTATGGAGATTTTTACATGTTGGGAATATTCCAAACCTATTTTCCAAACATTCTTTTAGTTTAACATAATGGGCGATAATTCACTGGCTGCATCTTTTGAAAATTGGGCAAGTTCCTTTGCGTGGCTTCGACTATCCAGAGATGATATGTACTCTTGTAATTTCTTGTTAACATCTAATGATTTCAAAATTTGGTTGTACTCATCAACGAATGGGCTATACAATTCATTGGCTTTCGCAAGGAAAAGTTTTTGATATTCTGTAGGCCATATTCCCTGCGTTTCATGCCCAGTAAATGGGTCCATTATTTTTGGGGTATAACATATATTCCACGGAGCTTCAAACATAAATATATTCTTGGTATGTCCCCATATGTGTGATACTTGATAATTGAATATATCGCTATTACGTTTTAATTCCGTTGTACGCTGTATTAGCTTATGAGGAACAGCATTGTTTGTCGGGTCTTTTTCAACATGCGTGTTGCCTAACAAATTCGCATAAAAATCTTTGTACATTTGCGTTCCATGGGCATCGCGGCCATATCCTCTGATATAAACCGTCTGATTGTTAAATATCCGTCTTTTTAAATCTTCCCATTCCAAAGAAACTCTATCGATTGGAGGAAAAATTGTAGCTGATATCCCCCATTCAAAAAATGATTCTCTATCAATTTGAAAATGAATTAAAAATTCTTGGTATGAATCTATTATAGTTGACGTTGTAGTAAATTCTTCCTTTACAGTTCTTGTCGTAAAACTCTTGACTGTTGCCGGGGCAACTCTCTCTTGACAGAATTCAAAATACTTACTTACAGCAGTTTTTAATGACCCCATTCCCGCTCTTAAATCCGAACCATCATTAAAATATATATTACATTTTAGAGGTCGATTGTGCGCTTGGTCATCTGTAGTATATGTCAATTTTGTAAGCAGTGATTTACCATTGTCTTTATTAAACTCATCATCGAGGTCAATATGCAAATTATTTTCTACTCGCTGACATCGTTTTATATAGTTTCCAATAACTGCATTAGTCACATAGAATTGAAGGTATTTTGAATATTCTTTATCACGCATAAGGCTATATCTCCTTAAAAGTATATTCTCATTGTATGGTTTTCTCATATCTGCCCATATCGTTTTATATCACCACAGAAAATCCAGACACCATTTGGACACCAAAGCAGCAAAAATCATTGTTGTTTTGAGTATCTTAATTTGCGAAAAAGTCAGTATTTGCAAGGGCTTTCAAAACTCAGAGCTTTTCGATAGCATAAAATCAAATACTATTTTTTACACATGATTACTGACCATTTTCATTATTATGTATTTTAGGCAATTGTTCCGCCCTTTGAGCCATTTTCTTTTCCTGAACTCTGACACGCCTCTCCAGCCTTTTAATATCTTCAGAAGGCGGAAGATCTTCCGGTTTTATCCCTCGCTGTCCAAGCATATCACGGACAGAAGAATTATTTTGAATATGTTCTCCTGTAATGGCCATTTCTCCCCGCAAATCCTTTTCTTCTACATTATAGTTCGTCATTTCCGTGGCAAGATTTTTAGCTGCAATCGTAAGTGTAGGCAAAAAATCTGCCAACGGCCGTGTTTCTTTTACGCCAAGACGTTTTTTCATCTCCTGTGTCGAATATCCGCCAAATAATGCCATATCCCCTTTTGAACGAATACGCCCAAATCCCGCATCATCAATGCCACGTTCATAAATATTCTGAGAAAGACGTTTTTCAGATTCCTTCAATCTCCCTCTTGCTGCCCTGCGCTCCATCAATTCTATACGTTCTTCAACAAGTTCCTGCTTCCTTGTCTGTACTGCAAAATAACTTTGAGCAAAAGCAATTTCTTCTTTATTCGAATCTCCATTCTGGGCAATCAAATAACAGGCATAACGTGTCAACATATAATCCCGAACCGCTCTCCTCGCACCACTGCCCAGCTTAACCATTTTCGTGACCTTGCGAAAATGGTTAGATACTTCCATCCCCGAAGTTCGACAAGAATCCATGGCCCGGCAAACCGCTCTGTTAAAATTTTCCCACCGCTCATATCCAAATAATATCATCAATTCACGCGCATACCAAAATTCCACGCCAGCCTCCTCATCTATATGAAGAATTGTATCATACTGTTTCCACATTTGCTGTATTTTTCTCCTGTCCATTCTTTTCCTCCTTCCGCACAAATTAGAAAAAGCCCTGCTTTCGCAGAGCTTCAGTGATATTTTTTTCGATTGTCCCCTGTCCAGCCATATTGTGGTAAATGTAAAACCCTTATAAAGCTCATAGGACACTGCTCTCTGACACCACACCTTACTTCGCCGTTTTGACAAACATTCAACGGTTGTCCGTCTCTGATTATTATAGTACATTCGTGGTATAAAAATGTCAATTATCACCGGATAATCCTTTTCGACATTATTTTATTCCCAGATATTCTCCGACCATTCGGAATTCATCTTCATAAATACAATGGGGCAGGCTGCCGTCATGCACCTTCTGCCGACATTCTTCATAGTCCATCCAGATCACCGATTCTACCTCGGATTCCTGAAGGGTCATCTCCCCGATGTCAACAGGTTCGGTATATACATACACAGAACTCCATTCATTATCTTTAAACAGCCGGTCATAAAATACCGCCTCAAAAGAGCCCCGGTGAATACCCACATAATGCAGGTCATCGCTTTTTACAGACAGCCCCAGTTCTTCTCTCATCTCCCGAATGGCCGCATTTAAAACATCATCTCCGGCTTCCACATGGCCTGCGGAGGAAATATCATAACACCCCGGATTGGAATCCTTCCATGCACTGCGTTTCTGCAGCAAAACATCATAGCCGCTCTTTTCATTTTTGCGGACGACCCACATATGGACGGTGGCATGAAGGCTGCCCTCCCGGTGGGCAACGCCCCGTTCCCGCACCACTCCGCTCTTACTGCCGTCTTCATTCAGAATATCAAAAAGCTCCATCGGTTTTCCGTTTAAAGCGGCCGAAACCAATCGGTCATGACCGTTGTAAACCAGTTTCAGCGAAAAGAAATCCTGATTTTCATCCAGCAGCCGGAAAAATATCTTATCCCCTTCCCAGATATTCAGATTCCAGACATCATCGATGTCCACCCATTCCAGTTCCCCTTCGTCGCAGTCGATCGGTTCTCCTTCAAATCCATCCGCCGTAAACAGGGACATATATTCGGTGACGCCGTCACCGGATACAAAGGTCACGATTCCCCGGTAACGATACGATGTCAGCGTATATCCGGTCTCTTCCTTTACTTCCCGCATAAGACATTCCTCCGGGCTTTCATCCGCTTCAAAATGTCCGCCGACACCAATCCACTTATCTTTATTGACATCATTTTTCTTCACCGTCCGATGAAGCATCAGATACCTGCCGTCTTTTTCAATATAACAAAGTGTACTCAGTCCCGTCATTTTTCACACACCTTCCGGATGATTTCCCCACAGATATCTTTTACCGTCCGGCAGTCTGTAGCCACCGCTACATCCGCCGCCGCTTTATATTTCGAATACCTCTGTTCCAGAAGATTTCCAATAAATTCAACATTTTTATTGCCCCGGAGCAGCGGACGGCTGTCATCATGTTTCACCCGTTCCAAAATGGTTTCCGGTTCTGCCGTCAGCCACACAACCGTTCCGGCTTCCTTCATGACTGCTGCATTCTCATCCCGCAGAGCCATCCCCCCGCCACAGGAAATAATCAGATTCCGCTCTGATTTTAATTCTTTCAAAAGCTCTGTTTCCATATTTCTGAAGGCTTCTTCCCCTTTTTTGGCGAAAATATCCGAAATCGTCATCCCCTGCCGCTTTTCAATCAACATGTCTGTATCCACTTCTTTCATGTCCAGTTCTTTTTTCAGCCGGGCAGATACCGTTGATTTTCCGGTTCCCATAAATCCGATAAGTAATATATTTTTTCTTTCCATCGTTCTACTTCCTGTCCCTTAAAAATTTTCTTAATTATACCAGCTTTCCTTTCGAACCGCAAGAAAAGGCTGTGATGCAAAAATGCATCACAACCTTCCTCTCTGAATAGCTGTGCCTATTTTCCGTCAATAACCGCTCTGGAAATAACCATTTTCTGAACCTCGGAAGTGCCTTCGTACAATGGAATAATCCGCGCATCACGGTACATCCGCTCAATGGCATAATCTTTCATATAGCCGTAACCGCCGTGGATCTGCAGAGACTTATGGGTCACGCGCACGGCATTTTCCGATGCGTAATATTTGGCCATCGCTGCCAGCTTTCCGATGTTTTCACCGTGCTGACGCCGGTCTGCCGCATTTAATGTCAGCATCTTTGCCGCTTCGGTCTGGGTTGCCATATCTGCCAGATACCACTGGATTCCCTGATTGGCGCTGATCGGTTTTCCGAACTGAACCCGCTGTTTCGCATAAGCAACGGCAGCTTCCAGCGCACCTTCTGCCACGCCGACGCCCTGGGACGCCATACCGATACGTCCGCCGTCAAGACCCGCCATGGCGATCATAAAACCTTTGCCTTCCTTGCCGAGGAGCTGGGTTTTCGGTACCCGGCAGTTTTCAAATACCAGTTCAGATACCGGCGCCGCCCGGAGTCCCATCTTATCTTCAACCTTACCCAGGGAAAAACCTTCCGTTCCCCGGTCCACAATAATTGCCGACATTCCCTTTGTCTTTTTCGCCGGATCTGTCAGGGCGATCAGTACGACATAATCCCCTTCATCTGCGCCCATATTACTGATAAAGCATTTTGTACCATTAATCACATAGTCATCACCATCCACCGTGGCCTTTGTCCGTGCCGCCGCCGCATCTGAGCCCGCATTCGGTTCGGTCAGGGCAAAGGCGCCGACAGCCCCTTTACATGCCATCGTCAGATATTTTTTCTTCTGTTCTTCTGTACCGTTTCTGAGAATGATGTCATTGGTCAGCGTGTGTACCGCGATTAATTCCGCCGCACTGGCATCCACTTTGGCAATTTCCATAATTACCAGCGCTTTTGTTACTTCATCCACCCCGGCGCCGCCATATTCTTCCGGAACATTCATCCCCAAAAATCCCACATCGGCAATTTTCTGAACCAGGCCCGGCGCAAATTTGGCATTTCTGTCCATTTCTTCCGCAATCGGCGCCAGTTCATTCTGAGCAAAATTTTTTGCAAGCTGGCAAATCATTTCCTGTTCTTTGTTTAATATAAAACTCATTTTTACAACCTCCCGTTTTTTATCCTCTGCCTATATAAACAGCAAGTTTAATGCCAGTTTCTGTTTTCCCTTTAAATCCGGGGATTCCCCCAGCATTTTTTTATTTTCAACATAAAAAAAGGATAAAAGTGATGTTTTTATGCATCACTTTTGTCCCTTTAAATTCATATATTCCACGGTTCCGTCTGATTTTTCCCGATTTACTTGTGATGCATTTTTGCATCATCCAGACCATACTGACGAAGTTTTCTTGACACGGTAGACTGGTTAATTCCGAGTACATCCGCTATTCGCCGTGTACTTCCGAACTGATTCCGGGCATTTTCCAAAAGTTGTTTCTCCATCCGGGACAGGGCCTCTTTATACGGCAGTATTCCCTTGACCGTCACTTCGCCGGACTGCATATTTCCTTTACAGTACCTTGCCTGTAAATGCTTTGCCCGCATGACATCCTCCTGCTCCAGAACAACAATATTTTCCACAAGATTTTCCAGCTCCCGGATGTTGCCGGGCCAGTCCAGGTGGGACAGGGTTTTTGCCGCCCTTACCGTCAGTCCTTTGTTTTTATGATATTTCGCATTAAAAACATCCAGAAAATGATAACACAGCGGAAGAATATCTTCCTGCCGCTCCCGCAGCGGCGGAATTTCCAGATGAACGACGTTCAGCCGGTAATACAGATCTCTCCGGAATTTTCCATCCTCGACCATCTGCTCCAGATTCTGGTTTGTGGCCGAGACAATCCGCACATCCACAGGAATACTTTCAGTCCCGCCAACATGAAAAATTTCTTTTTCCTGGAGAGCCCTCAGAAGCTTCACCTGCATTTCCATGCTGATTTCGCTGATTTCATCCAGAAACAGGGTCCCGTGGTTGGCTTTTTCAAAAAGGCCGATTTTTCCTTTTTTCCGTGCGCCTGTAAACGCGCCGTCTTCATAGCCGAAAAGCTCCGATTCAAAAAGATTTTCAGGAATCGCGCCGCAGTTGATTTTTATAACCGGCTGATCCTTCCTGCAGCTCGTCTGGCATATGTAATTAAAAATCACTTCTTTTCCGGTTCCGGATTCTCCGGTAATCAGCACCGAAGAATCCACATCCTTAATATACTCAATCATCTGAAGTATTTTTTTCATCTGTGGACTTTCCGCAATAATCTTTTTCTCTGTACGCGCCAAAACCTCACCCCCTAGTATAAAAATCCTGCAATAAATATCCCCAGTTCCGTCCCTGCCAGACATAAGAAGGACGTCCACAGCATCAGACGGTTGGCACGCCGGATATCTTCCGGTTCCGGCTGCCGTTTTTCCTCGCCAATCGTCGGCTTTTCCACTGCTTTCCCAAAATAGTCATGGGTTCCGCCAAGCTGAATCCCCAGAGCCCCCGCACAGGCGCTTTCTGTCTGAGCGCTGTTCGGACTCAAATGCTTATTTCTGTCTCTGAGAAAACACTGCCATGCGTTCCTTCCGTCATATTTCAGAAGAAATGCCGACAAAACCATCAGAATTCCCGAAATCCGGGCCGGAACAAAATTGAATATATCGTCCATCCGGGCGGAAGCCGTTCCCAGATACCGGTATTTTTCATTTCGATAGCCCACCATGGAATCCAGTGTATTCACCGCTTTGTAGGCAAATCCCAGAGGCGCGCCGCCAATCGCCATAAAAATCATTGGCGCCGTGACGCCGTCCGTTGTATTTTCCGCAATCGTCTCCACATCGGCCTTAATCACTTCCGCTTCCGAAAGATGTTCCGTATCCCGGCCGACAAGCCATGAAAGCATCTGCCGTGCTCTGGTGATGTCCTTCTGCATCAATGCATCGAAAACCTTCATGGATTCCGTCCGCAGGCTCTTCATTGCAAGAATCTGATACATCCAGAAAACTTCCAGAACAAAGGCCAGCCATGGATGTATCCGTGCCGCGGCCTTTAAGATTCCCCAGGGCAGCCAGAAAAACAGCAGTACCGTAACAACCATCAGACAAAGTCCGGCGGCCCTTTCTCCCCGCTTTCCGGCAGGAAACCATCGCCGGAGCCATTTTTCCAGACTGGCGATCCATTTGCCGATGACTCGGATCGGATGATAGAGCCAGAGCGGGTCTCCAAAAAGACAGTCCATTCCAAAAGCCAGCGCCAGTTTAATCATCATGCTTTACCGCCTCCATCGCCTGAATGAAGTTTATTGGAATCTCCGGACAGCTATAAAAATAAAGGTGCGGGTATGCTCCGTAAAGCCACGGCAGAGCCGCTCCGCCCCGCCATCCTCTGCCCGTTTTTTTCCGAATTTCAAAATCCTCCGGTTCATCTTCCATCATGGAATAATGAAATTCATGGGCCGGGACCGCCTGATTTCCGATCAGGCTTTCCTTTTGTGTCTGAATACGAACATAGCCAAAAGGTCCAAGACTTTCCGTCATTCGGGCACGGCCTCCAAGAATCCCCGCCATAGGCCATATTTTTCCTTCGGCGTCCTGAATTTCCTGTGAAAGATACATATAACCGCCGCACTCCGCCAGAACAGGGATTTTTCTTTCGGCCGCACGACGCATTGACGTCAGCATGGATGTATTCTCACTCAGCTTTTTGGCATATACTTCCGGATAACCGCCGCCCAGATAAATTCCCTGAATATTTTCCGGCAGCCCCGGATCTTCCAGCGGACTGAAAAAAACAAGTTCCGCACCGAGCCGCCGCAGGCACTCCAGATTATCCGCATAATAAAAGCAAAAGGCCCGGTCCCCTGCTACAGCCAGACGCACATCCCCTGTTTTTTTAAATTCTGTAAAAGCCTCTGTATACGACAGACTGCCGGCGCTCTCTGCCAGCGCCATCAATCCGTCAAGATCGATATATTTTTCCGCCATCGTCCCCAGCATACGGAGTTTTTTCTCCAGATTTTCCTGCTCCCGGACCGTCACAAGGCCCAAATGACGGCTCTGCAGAGCCACCTCCGCAGATTTCGGCAGAAAACCGTAAACTTTCAGCCCGGTTTCTGCTTCGATCATCTCTTTATAATAGGCATACATGCCTTCCCGGATATCATTGAGGATGATACCGGAGATCATCGATGGCTGCCGGAAATCCCGATATCCCTGAATCATCGCCGCAGCGGACAGGGCCGTCCCGCCGGGCCGCACGACAAGTACCGCCGGAGTCCCGGTGATCCGTGCCACATCATAGCTGCTGGCTCTGTCGCTGCTTCCCTGGCCATCATAGTATCCCATAACGCCTTCAATTACTGCGGCCTGTTTTCCTTCCATATGCCATGCAAATATTTCCCGCATTTTTTCAGGGCTCAGAAAAACACCGTCCAGATTCACTGAAACATTTCCGGTGATTTCCCGGTGAAACATGGGATCGATATAGTCGGGTCCGCATTTATAAGGAGCCAGCGAAATTCCCCTCTGCCTGAAAGCCTGAAGAATCGCCCCTGTCACTGTTGTCTTTCCACATCCGCTGCCTGTTCCGCAAACCATCAGTCTCGGAAAAAAATCTTTCTTCATCCATGCTCCCTTCCGCCTGAAAATCCCCACAAGCTGTCTATTTTGAAGGATTTAATATAAAGTAACGGTTCAGATTTTCCAGATTTTGAAGCGAATCCTCCTTCGGCCGGCTAATCAGGATGACCGATGCCCCTTCCAGCCTTGCCGCCTCCAGTTTTTCCGGAAGGCCTCCGGCCGCACCGCTGTCTTTCGTAATTAATATACTTGCTCCGGTTTCTCTCAATAATTTCCTGTTGTCCTCCACATCAAACGGCGGATTCGCCACGATCCAGTGACGGGGATTTTTAAAAATCACCTCACACAGCGACTTCGAAGCTTCGTTATCCAGAATTCTGGCATAACACCGCGCCTGAAATCCGGTCACTAAATCACAGTAAATGTCCAGTGTTTTAACACCCACGGTCAATAAAATCTTTCCCGGAAGAATGCTTGCCATCAAAGCGGCTTCTCTGGCGCCGCTGACATGATAAATTTTCGGTAAATTTTCTGCTTCTGTTTTTCCCATACTATCTTTCCTCGTATATCTAAAATAGGCAATTCCAAGATCCCGGCAGACATTCCTTACCGTCCGGGTCACCTCCACCGCATAAGGATGAGAAGCGTCCAGTACATGGCTGATGCCTGTTTCCCTGATCTTTTCTTCAAACTGTGCTGCATCCATCTGTCCCTTCCAGACCGTTACCGGATCCTTTTTATAAAGTCCGGCTCCCATATCTGTCGTGACAGAAACATAAACTTCTGCTTTTTTTGACAGCAGATAGGCCACTGCCGCCAAAGACTCTGTTGTTCCTCCAATAACCAGCCAACGCATCACCGGTTCCATTGATCTCACCCTCACTCTTTCAGCCATCCGGCAATTTCCAGCGCATAATAAGTGATAATCATCTTTGCCCCGGCACGTTTAAATGCTGTCATCGTTTCCATAACGACCCGTTTTTCATCGATCCAGCCATTCAGCGCTGCGGCTTTCATCATGGAATATTCACCGCTCACACTGTAGGTGCAGACCGGCAGCGGAAACTCCTCCGCAATCGTCTGCAAAATATCCAGATAGGCCATTCCCGGTTTCACCATCAGAATATCCGCGCCCTCTTCCATATCCAGCCGGGCTTCAATCCGCGCATCTTTTTTATTCCGCCAATCCATCTGATAGGATTTCCGGTCTCCAAAGGACGGCGCCGAATGGGCCGCTTCACGGAAAGGACCGTAGTAGCCCGATGCATATTTAATGCTGTAGGACATAATCAACACATCTTCATAGCCATAGCGGTCCAGCTTCTGCCGCATATACCCGATACGTCCGTCCATCATATCCGACGGCGCCACAATATCTGCTCCGGCCATGGCGCAGCTTAAAGCCGCCTTCGCCAGCAGTTCCAGCGTTTCATCATTCACGATTTTTTCATCCCGGATAATTCCGCAGTGGCCGTGATCTGTGTATTCGCAGAGGCAGATGTCCGCAATACAGATGAGCTCCGGATAAGTTTCCTTCGTCATCCGGATTGCCCGCTGGACAATGCCGTCTTTATTATAGGCCTGGCTGCCCACCGCATCCTTGTGGTTTGGCACGCCGAAAAAAAGAACACTCCGGACACCGCTGTCCCATATTTCCTCCAGATGTTTTTTAAATGTATCGAGGGAATAGTGAAAAATTCCCGGCATTGACGGAATTTCTTCTTTAACCTCCTCCCCTTCGACAACAAACACCGGATAAATCAGATCCGACAAATTAACATCATATTCATGAACCATATCCCGAATCGCCTGGGAATTTCTTAACCGTCTCGGACGTCTTACAATATTCATGTCAATCACTCCTTTATCTCCTGCCGGCACACACACTGTGTCAGCCCTTCGATCGTATAATCTTCTGCCACGGCCGCAACCTTAAGCCCGGCCCCGGCGGCCGCCTCCGCCGTCACCGGACCGATACAGACAATCTTCGGATGACCGTCTTTGGCTCCGGCCATTTCGGCAAAGGCCCTGACGGCCGAGCCGCTGGCAAAGGTCATATAATCCGCGCCGTCCATGGCCCGGATGAGCATATCCTTTTTCCGCCAGTCCACCCGCGTTGTATAGGCCGGAATATCTGTATAAGAAATGCCCTTTGCATCAAAACACCGGTTCAGCAGCCTTGAGCCTTCTTCCGCCCGGAAAATAACCACCGGTTCCCCGTCCGCCAGTTTTTCCGCCAGCCCCCGGGCCAGCGCCTCGGAAGTATAGGTGTCCGGCATATAATCCGGCAGAAAACCATAATCTTTCAACGCTTCCCCGGTGCCCGAACCGACGACTGCAAATTTCAGATGACAGATTTTCCGCAGGTCTCTGCCGTATTTCTTCATTGAATGAAAAAATAATGTCACGCCATGGCTGCTCGTAAAAACAATCCAGGACGCGGCTTCGGCCCGTTTCAGTCCGTCCAGAAGCACATCATCCCCGGCCGGTTCTGTATAGATCAGACTCATGTCCACCGGATCTGCCCCCTCTTTTAAGAGACTCCGGTGCTGTCTGCGCACCAGTTCCCGGGTGCCCGTCAGCAATATCCGTTTTTTACTCAGCGGCCCGGAGCGCCGCCAGCGCATTGTTTCTGCCAGGGCCACCACATCCCCGATCACAAGAATTCCCGGCGGTTTTATATCTGCCTCCTGAACTTCCATAACAATCGTGTCCAGCGTTGCAATGACTTCCTCCTGCACACCCGTCGTCCCGTTCCGTATAACCGCTGCCGGTGTCCGCCCGTCTTTGCCATATTTCATCAGCATTTCCGTAATTTCACGGATTCTCCGGATTCCCATGAGGAAGACAAGGGTTCCGCCATCCTTTGCAAGGCTGCGGTAATCCACGCTGCTGCCATCCGGCTGCTCATGTCCTGTAATAAAATGAACCTGGGAAGCCACTCCCCGGTGAGTCACCGGAATTCCTGCGTAAGCCGGCACACTGTACGCCGAAGAAACTCCCGGAATAATTTCAAACGGCACCTCCGCCGCCGCCAGCGCCAGCGCTTCCTCGCCGCCCCGGCCAAAAATAAAAGGGTCTCCGCCCTTTAACCTCAGAACGGCTTTTCCCTCAAAGGCTTTTTCCAGAAGCAGCGCCTGAATCTCCGTCTGGCTCATATGATGGTGTCCGGAACGCTTTCCGGCACAAATAAGTTCCGCATTTTCATCGACCTCATTCAATAAAGCACTGGAAGCCAGATAATCATAGATAATGACGTCTGCATGACGGATACACCACAACCCTTTTACCGTCAGAAGTCCCGGGTCTCCCGGCCCTGCTCCGACCAGATATACCTTGCCTTTTTCCATGACTGTTCCTCATTTCATTGATTATTTAAAAGAATTTCTGCCAGCGCCTTTCCAAGGGCCTCCCCATCGGAAGAACCGCCTGACACCTCGGCATATTTCATTGATTTTCCATCCGCCGCAAAACTGCCCCGGATACGAAATTCCGTGCCCTCCACCCGGGACCAGGCGCCCACAGGCGCATTGCATCCGCCGCCGATATGGCGCAGAAAGCTCCGTTCTGCCAGCAGCATTTTTCCGGCATCCGCATCATTCAGTTTTTCGCAGAGCTCAGCAAACCACGGACATTCCAGCGCCGCTTCGGAGACCTCTACAGCAAGAATTCCCTGGCCTGCCGCCGGAAGACAGTCGTCAATTTCCAGGATTTCATAATGAAACCGGTCATAAAAGTCCTTCTGCCGTTCCTGCAAGTCCCGGTACAGCCGCGCAATCCCGGCCCGGGCCAGAATAATTCCGTCGTAATCGCCCTTTTCCAGCTTCTGTAAACGGGTCTGAACATTCCCCCGGATGTCTTTTATCCGGATTTTCGGGTTCAGCCTTTTTAACTGAAGTTTTCTCCGGAGACTTCCGGTACCGATCACGCTCCCCGGCTTCATTTCCCGCAGAGGCAGGCCATGCATTGTGACGACCATATCTTCACACTCGGCCCGTTCAACTACAGCCCCCAGCTTCAGCCCAGCCGGAAATTCCACAGGCATATCCTTTGCACTGTGCACAGCCATATGAATACTGCCATCCAGCAATGCATTTTCCAGTTCTTTTGTAAAGATCCCCTTGCCGCCAAAGCTGCTCAGATTTTTATCCAGCCGTTTGTCCCCCTCTGTAGACATGGGGATGATTTCGATTTTAACATCCGGCGCTGTCTGACGGATTTTTTCAGCCACAATCCGTGTCTGGACCAGGGCCAGAACACTTTTCCTTGTTCCTATTTTTATGCTGTTCATACGTCGCCGCTTCCTGTTCTGCTCTCCTGAATCACCCGGGCAATATCTTCGGATGTCAGCCGCCCTTCATCTTCCAGCGCCGCCTTCAGAACCTTCTGCATAATGACCCGGCGTTCCAGTGAATTTTCGGTTGCCCGATGGACCTGCCCTCTTGCCGTTTTTCCCGTCGCCTCAAGAACATCATACCAGTCCGGAAGGGTTTCCTGAATCTGCTGATTGACCAGATGGGCCAGTGCCGGCGTCCTTCCTCCCGTAGAAACGCCAACCGTCAGATTTCCCCGGCGGACAACCGATGGAAAATAAAAATCACAGTCTTCACCGCTGGTTGCCGAATTTACCGGAATCCGGTGTTTTTTCCCCCACAGGGCCAGTTGATGATTAAGTTCTAAATCACTGGTGGCACAGACAAGCATTGCCGCCTTTCCAATACCTTCTTTTTTCATATGGGTTTCCAGCCAGACAGCGGCAGATAAGGTTCCCTCGGACACCTCATGACATTCCAGCCCGCCTTCCGCTTCCAGCGCTCTGATTTCCGGAACAAACGTACAGCTAATTATATGAATATATGCTCCCATATCCAAAAGCGTTTCCGCCTTCCGCAAGGCCACACGGCCGCCGCCGATAATCAGACAGATTTCTTCTTCTAGTTCAATAAACATCGGAAATACTGCCATTTTTACACCTCCTCCAACGAATATCCTCTCGGTGTTATCATTTTCCCATCCCGGACATAGGTCATGGAATTTCCGATAATCACCGTCGTAAACATATCCACATCCGCGCTTTTCAGCCCGTCCAACGTCGTTATTTCGCAAAAACCATCCGCCCGGCCCGCTTTATGTACCAGCCCCACCGGGGTTTCTTCCGGCCGGTATCTCCGGATCACATCGACAGCTTCGGCCAGATGTTCCTGCCGTTTCCGGCTTTTCGGATTATACAGGCAGAGCACAAAGTCCCCTTCTGCCGCACAGCGGACCCGTTTCATGATCTGTTCATAGGGCGTCATCAGATCGCTGAGACTGATGACTGCGAAATCATTCATCAGGGGCGCTCCGAGCATTGCCGCTCCGGAACTGGCCGCGGTAACGCCGGCAATGATATGCACCTCAACCTCTGCTGCCGCCGCCTGAACAACCTGAAGCATAATTCCGGCCATCCCGTAAATACCGCTGTCGCCGCTGCTCACAAGGGCAACCCGCTGTCCTTTCACGGCCTCTTCCAGCGCCATACGGCACCGCTCCACTTCCCGCGTCATCGGTGTATTCAAATATTTCTTTTCTGTAAAAATCTTTTTCAGCAGTTCAACATACGTCGAATAACCAACGATCACATCCGCTTCTTTAAGCGCCTGAACAGCCTCGATCGTCATATAATCATAGTTTCCCGGCCCGAAGCCGATCACATCAATCCTTTTCATAGATTTCCCCAACTTTCGTCAATGTTTTCATAAAAACGCAGATACTCTGCCCCGTCGATTGCCGCGGGCAGCTCCAAATACTGAAATAAAAGAGTCTCAGCCACGGAAAAAATTTCCCTCTGATGACTCTCTCTTGTCCGTGCAAAACAGCTCCGTATGCTCAGATCCGCTGTTTTGTGACTGACACTGATTAACTGTATACTCATATTTCTATTTTCTGCATCGTCTCTGCCAGCGCAAAGGTGATGCCCTCATATTTTATTTTTTTAAAACAGAGCTTTGCCCTGATCTCCTCTGTGTCCGTCCGCCCGGTTTTATACCAGCCGCCTGACAGGCATTTGGCTCCAAGGTAAGCGCTGGCTTCCGCCACCGATCCGACACCAATGGTCTTTGCCACAAAGGGCGAATATTCCAGCGGTCCGCCCGGCACCTTTTCAAAATCCAGTTTTGCGATCATTTTCCGTGAAATAATCATCATCGGAACCTCCAGTGTCTCCGCCAGCATCCGAATCGCTTCTTCACCTGCTTTCACATCCACGGTAGCCACCGCCCGGACAGCTTCCTTCATCGGGAGACAGGCCTCTGCGAATTCCCGGAAAGCCGCCTGCATCCGCTCCGGCGCCATCCCTTTTTTACACCCGACGCCAAGAACCAGCGTCTGCGGCCGCAGATATAATGTCCGCTCCGCCCCAGCCGCTCTGTACAGGGGATCTATAACGACCTGAACCGCCTTTTTATCCAGCAGCGCCCCGCTCACATATTTCAGTTTTTCAAGATTCTCTATGAGAAGGCCGTTTTTCTTCGCCACTTCATCAAAGGCTGTCGCCCCTTCCACATCCGTTGCCGTCGTCACCACCGCCTGGCCGCCGCAGATTTTGGCCAGTTTTCCTGCCAGCGCATTGGCGCCGCCCAGATGGCCCGAAAGCAGACTGATAACCCAGCGTCCCTGACTGTCCATAACAATCACCGCCGGATCTTTATCCTTTCCCTGGAGCAGCGGCGCTGCATAACGGACAACAATCCCCGCTGCCATAATGCAGACCAGGGCATCCTTCTCATGCCACGCAGCTTCCATATGATGTTTTAAATCCGTTTTCGGGAAAATCTCACCCGGCAGACATTTATTTAAACGTTCCGCCAGTTGAACCCCCTGTTCTGTCAATGCAAAATATCCGATCTTCATATTATTTTTTTCGTTTCAACAGCCGAAGCCGATCCTTTGTCTCCTTATCCACCCGATAAGACTCGCAGATTTTCTGAATCGCTTTATTATGGGTAAAATCGTCCAGATGATCGGATTTCAGGTAAACCTCCGTCATCTCAGGCAGATGTACATAAAAAACAGACACCGCCCAGGCAACCCCCATCTGCACATAATAGTCATGATTCCTCATCCGGTCAAAATAGTTAAAAACAGCCGGCGCATAAGCTTCATCGGTATAATAATCCAGAGCCATCACCGCAGCAAAACGCAGATCATAGGTTTTGTCCGAGGTAAAATAGGGCTGTAAAAAAGCCCATACAGCCTCTCTGTTCTGTTGTGTAAATTTTAATCCGGAGCAGACACAGTCACAGACCGCCCAGTTTTTGATTGACGGAACGAACCGGGCAATCCGCTTCAACCGTTCTTCCGGCGACAGCTTTGCGTAACCGAGCATCAGTCCGCGGAGCATATCCTCCTCGTAATACATCGACGGCGCTGCATCAAAATAATCTGTCCACGCTTCTTTAACCATGCGTTTCGCAAGTTTTCGGAGTTCAGGCACCCGAACTCCCAGAATATTTTCCGTTCCGGGCAGAAGTCTGCTGTGAAAAGCTTTATAATCTTCATCTGCCAACCGCATCAATTCCTGCCGTACCTCTTCAACTTTCATGATGCTGTGCCTCCAGACTCAACAGCCGTTTTTTCGTATCCAGTCCACCGGCATAACCGACCAGATCTCCCTTCGCACCAATAACACGATGACACGGAATGACAATAATGATCGGATTATGGTGATTGGCCATCCCCACTGCTCTCGCCGCCGTCGGTTTTCCGATATACTTCGCAATATCTCCGTATGAGCGTGTTTCCCCGTAAGGAATTTCCTGCAGCTCTTTCCAGACAGCCTGAAAAAAAGCGGTCCCCTCAGGTTTTAAAGGCAGATTGAAGCTTTTACGCACACCGGCAAAATATTCTTTTAACTGCTGTTCTGCCTCTGCGAGCACCGGCGTTTTTTCCGTTACTGCATCTGTAAATGTTTCCGAATTTTTTATAATCCTGCCCTCTGAATTTAAACGGGCATCGGGAACATCCCATTTCGAAATTTCCTTAATGAATCCATCATTCTCCACAATTCGAAGCTGACCGATTGGAGAATCAAAAAAATACTGGTACATAAACCTCAACCTCCTCCTCTGAATTTTCAAATGCATAATCACAATAAGTATACAACGCATTTCACCGACTGTCCAATAAATTTCAAAAAGCAGAGATGGTCTGCCTCAGCCGGACACCTCTGCTTTGTAAATGCTATTTAACAACATATGTATTTTTCATCTTCTTCGCCGCATACAAGGCCTGATCCGCCCTGTCCAGCAATGCGTCGTAATCGATCGATGCCCCTGTTCCCAGAGCAATCCCGGCGCTTTTTGTCACATTAAATTCGTTATCCGCTTCCTGAAGAAACTTCTCTATTTTTTCCGTGACAATTTCTACAGAAGGCACATCCTTCATTAAAATAACAAATTCATCACCGCCGAATCTCGCAATAATATCCTGTTTTCTGAACATCCTTTTCAAATGTGCGGCAACTCCCTGAATCACCCGGTCCCCGACCAGATGCCCGTAGGTATCATTCACCTGCTTGAAATTATCCAGATCCATCATAATCAACGCCATTTTTTTATCTGTGTTTCCACTGAAAATACTCCGGCACAGGGCTTCAAATCTCTGTTTGGAATACAGCCGTGTAAATGTATCCAGATAGCTTTCCTTCTCCAGAAGCTGGATTTTATTATACATTTCCTGAATATCGCTGATAATGCCGATCATTTTAAAAATCCCGTCTTCGACTACCGGGGACACATCGATTTTGCACCACACATACTGGCTCTCACCGGCTTTCATCCGGGCCATATAGGACGCTGATTTTCCCTTAAAAATAGCTTCAAAAGCTTTATTCACGGCCTTTGTATCTTCCGGATGAACAAAATAGGCCGTAACCTTTTTCTGATATTCCTCCGCCGGCAATGTGCTGTAGGGCCGGACATCTTCTAATATTTTTTCTCCGGAAACTCCAAAAATAGCTTCTGAATTTTCAAAATACGTATATAATTGTTTATTGATATCAACCTCAAAAATACATACACCGGCCGCTCTGACAGCCACCTGTAAACGTTTTTTATAATTGATGAGCTCTTTCGCCTGTTCTCTATCCTTCATCCTTCGGCGCCTCCCGATGTTTTCACTCTTATTTTATCATATCCCGTTTCCAGAAAAATAGCAAGAGATACATCCCGGCAGACCAGCTCCATCTGCTTTCTTTTGGTTTCCAATGTAGAGTGCACATAATAATTCAATGTAATTGCCGTATCCGAATGTCCCAATATTTCGCTTAATGACTTCGTATCAAATCCGGCCGCAACACACCGGGTCGCAAATGTATGCCTTAATATATGAAAGTTCACATTCCGGACACCGGATTTCTCCAGGACCCGCTTGAAAAAATATTGATAATTTCTGGGTTCAATATACTTTAAAGTATTTGTCAAAAAAAAGGCGTCTTCAAAGGCCTGGCAATAGATCTCCTTTAAAATAGCCGTTATAAAATGGGGCAGCGGAATTGTCCGCTGAGACGCATCGGACTTTGGCCTGTCCAAAATCACGGAAGTCTTTTTTTCCGCATTTTCACCGATCAGGGGAATTCGCTGTATCGTATGGCCGACATGGACCGTCTCCCTTTTTAAATCAATATCCTTCCATTTTAAAGCACAAATCTCGCCAAGACGCAAGCCGGTATACAGGCATAAAAGCAGCCCCGTACACCGTATTTCACCGAGATGCGAAAGCAAATACTGTTCCAGCCGTTTTACCTCATCTTCATTTAAAATTTGAAGGCTTGTCCGCACACGCTTTGGAAGCACCGCATTGCTGGCAAGGTGATTCAGATGATATTCACTCTGTGCATAACGAATAATTGACTTCAAAATGGTACAAATGTCACGCACGGTTTTACTGGACAGCGGTCCCTGACTGTCCAAACGTCCAAAATGAAGCTTATCATAAATAAATTCATTCATTTTTGACGAGGAAATTTCACTGATGGGCAGATCTCCGATTGCCGGCTGAATATGCTTTTTTACAATATCGCTGTACTTTGCATAGGTTGACTGTTTCGTGCGAAGCCGTTTCATGTGAAGCCATCCATCACACACCTCTGACACCAAAACTTTTCTTTCATTCATTATAATATCCCTCCTATCTATCATTCTATTAAAAATAATGGCATAGATATTCAGAAAAATAATCCCGGAAGCCCACTGCCGCGCCGAAAAACAGTCGTCCGCAACAAAAAAAGACTGTACATCCTAAGATATACAGCCTGTCAGCAGGGGAAGAGGGATTCGAACCCCCATGAACGGTTTTGGAGACCGTCATACTGCC